>Ga0325403_1002941_pt1 | contig 15318 bp, 9 predicted proteins | sample PopdelMetagenome_19_FD_205665 | JGI IMG/M metagenome (GOLD analysis project Ga0325403, IMG submission 205665) | Populus deltoides microbial communities from Bellville, Georgia, United States - Xylem-PdKOR-R4 | ecosystem: Host-associated > Plants > Phyllosphere > Stem > Wood/Secondary xylem...
CAAGTTCCTCAATTGCAGTCCCATGAAAATCAACTGAATCCCCAGTTGCAATCAATGAATATGCTAGGTTCTGTACCAAAGATGCAGCAGAACAATATGTCAAGCTTGCTGCATAATTCTCTTTCAACTTTATCTGGGGATTCGACATCACAATCAAACATGATGAATCCAATACAACCAGGCTCCAATTTAGATTCTGGACAAGGAAATGCACTGAGCTCATTGCAGCAGACACCTGTAGGATCTGTACAGCAGAATCTCGTGAGCATTTCCCAACCAACCAATGTTAACACATTGTCAACACAAAGTGGGGCGAGTATGCTGCAGCCAAATATTCCCCTTCAGTCGAATTCCAATATGATTCAACACCAGCATCTAAAACAGCAGCATGAACAACAGATGCGACAAACACAACAGCTTAAACGATTGCAGCAACGCCAGAATTTAATGCAGAATCAACAGATGCAGCAGCAGCAACAATTACACCAGCAAGCTCCATCTCCTATGCCAGGAGATTCTGACAAACCAGTTTCTGGTATTTCCTCACTCTTAAATACTGGAAATATTGTACACCAACCATCTGTTGCACAAGCACTGGCTCCATCCCTTGCAATTGGCACTTCTGGGATATCTGCATCACCTTTGCTTGCAGAGTTTACCAGTCCTGATGGTGCTCATGGCGGTGCTTTGACTACTGTTTCTGGCAAGTCAAATGTTACAGAGCAACCACTTGAGTGCTTGATTAAAGCGGTTAGTGATGCTCTCCTTTTGGTTTTACTCCACCCCACCCTTATTTTGGAGGTTTCTGAAAAAGAAAGAAACTTCTTTGTGAATGAGATGGTGATGCTGTAGTTTTTTTTCCCAGGTGAAATCTCTGTCTCCCAAAGCACTTAGTGCATCTGTCGGTGACATTGGCTCCGTTGTCAGTATGATTGACAGACTTGCTGGTTCTGCAGCTGGTAATGGATCTAGAGCTGCAGCTGGTGAGGATTTGGTAGCGATGACAGGATGTCATCTTCTTTCGTTTTTCTCTTTTTTATTTTTCTCGTGTTTCTCACAAGAAGTGAACTCGAGGGAATAAAAAGTGCTGGGAAGTGATTTTTGTTGGAACTTCTTGTGTAACGTCTTCTTTCGATGATGACCTCTTGGATGGCTGCAAGAAGCTTGTTCCGCTTTAAATTTCAAGGTTAATCTATTGCTATGAGCACTGGTGTATCAATTTGAAACTTGAGTTGCAACTGAACTTAAATGAATGGTGTTGGATTTGGGCCTTCTATTTGTTTTAACTTGTACAGGGTTGAAGTGATAGTGATCTTAAAGTACAAAAGCAGCAGACAAAAATCAATTAGCCACAATAGTGTATGGTTTCCTAGTTTCTCAGTATAAAGTTGATTGTTTTGGTGATATCTCTACATCCAAAATCATATAGACAGCTACTGTTGGCACTTGCAGTAGCCAGTGAGCACTGTAGAGTATATATTGCAGCGTGAGATAAAGTTAACTCATTGCATTTTCATAAATTGAAAGGATTTCTCTTCTTTTCTTTGTCAATGACAGTGCATGTATGAAAGTTTTCTTGCTCAGAGTTCCTCTGGTTTGCAACTAATTCACTTATATATCTTGGAGCATAGCCATAGCCATAAATGGAAGGTTCTTCCGGTTCAAGAAAATTAACCAAGGGTGGCCAAGTAAACTCTGTATTTAGTCTGCTGTGATGAAACATAAGCTATAGGGTCAGTAAGTTAAGCCTGATATTATTAGTGTAGCAAAATAAAAGATCTAATTTCTAAAACACATAAGATTTTATAGCATGAGGGAGAGGAGAAGCTTTTTTTTTGTTTTTCATTTTTTTTTGTGATAGGAACATTAAAGAAACAAAGTATTCGGCTGGTTAAGCAATTGGACCAGACTATCATATGTTTCAATGATACTTGTTGCAAGAGTCTCCTTAACCAATCCAATGTGCCTTACTTGATATGTTTTTTTTTTTTGAATCTCATTTGAGTAACACAATTAAGGTACCCTTTTCAGTTCATTCGTAAATCTCGTTCCAAAACTGAAATTTCGGCAGGTAACTTTTGATGGGTAATTGGTGATTGTATTAATTTGGCTACAGAAATAGTGCTGAGGGGTCGATGCACACTGTGAAATGATGTTTGCTGGAGTAATGGGGCTGGATGGAGGAGGGGGTTTTCGAGCTCAACGAAGCAGTGGATGTCTGGTGCAGCAGCTGCTCCAGATGGTCCTCACTATTGGGGCAGCCTATCGAGATTGTTTTCAGGGACATTTTTAAAGACATTGAAAACGACAATCTTGCATTGATTAGTGCCAAGTATGAACACGTCAAATCAAAGCTAAGAAATCATGGTTTTGTTAAGCTTTGCTATCATCAGAGGCTTGATGATGGAAGGATTATTGTACTCTCTTACATACACATAATGCTGTGCTGATGAGCCAAAGAAGTTCTCCAGAGACTCGCCAACTAAGAGGAAGTTAGCGACATCCTCTTCATGTTATAACATGATTAAGTAAAGGTAAGGCAAAAACAGTTAAAAGATGAATATAAAGTTTAAAATGAAAGGGGAGAAAGCAAACCCTAAGCTCATAAGGATCCATGCATCAAATTTAGCATGGATTTTGATGATAGGGAAACATCTAATTAGATGTGGCACTTAATTTGCTAAAATATTTGTAAGAGGAGTGAAACAACATTGCAATGATAACTGAGACGCATATATTTACTTTTCAGAATATAAAAAAAGATGAACAAACATCTTATGCCATTCATGACCATATTATAAATTTTGAGGACTGAAAAGGTCTATAAGTGGCAACATTTGTCTAACAACAGCAGCAACAACGACCTAGACAAAAACTCCCTGATGCTTAATCATGTTAATTTTCTATAACGAAGAGGTTTTACATGGCTAAGCATAAACTCAACCATCTTAAAAAAAACTGGACAGCCCCACTGCAAGATGTTCAATTCCTTGTATTTTCATATTAACCAATGAGCACTGTAGAGTATATATTGCAGCGTGAGATAAAGTTAACTCATTGTATTTTCATAAATTCACAACACCCATTTTCTTTCCATTGGAACACTTTAAATAGTTTATTAAATTTATAATGATCTGATTTCTACTCATATTAAAAAATCAACTTACTAAAAACATCCAAACTAATAAACTATTAGTTATTGTATTCATTTTAATAAACATTTTAGTTATGAATTCACCAAACATTGGAAGAATTCATATTGATGAATTAACATGTTAATTTTAGAATTTTTTGACTTATTAGTTCCTTCTTAAGTAACTTCTAAAGCATGCTATATATCTCTAAGTATTTTTATATAATATAATTCTATAAAATTCACTTTTACCCAATGTATAATATAAAATATTCATGGTTTTAACATACATAAAAAAATAACTTTTTTTTTTATCATTGTCGTATATTCACTTCTAGTTTTAGAAATCTCATTACCATTTTCAAATTTAAGAAGTCTAAGGAGATTTGTTTTGTATGAATAGTTACAAATTAAAATCAATAGATTGACAATAAATTATTATAAAACAATTTATTACTTGCTTTTTGGTGATAGCAATGTGATAGTAATATTATTTTCCAAACTTACTCAATTTCTTATTCTTCATAGCACAACCAAGAATAAATGGCGAACCAAAATTTATATATTATTCTTTATAAGAATTTTGACTCCAGAAATGTAAAAGAAAAGAGTTTTATAAAGACTAGAAGAGTTTTATAAAGAAAAGAGTTTTTATAGGCAATTCTGACATTTAATTTTAACATAACTTTTAAGATAAAAGAATACAACTTACATAATTTTATTTCAAGTAAAGTTTTAACAAACACAACTTTTCATTCACACCCTAACAATCCCCCCACATGATAAAAGTTGTTTGATTAGAATAAAATACAAAGTAGACATGAAAATAAAAAATAGGAGTGAAAAGTTGTTGCATCGAGCAAGATAACTTTTGGCATTGAACCTTCCATAGTTAAAACTATTGGATTCACTCGACTAACCAACAAATATGATGTCTTGAGCTGTTTAGCTTTTTGTCTGAAACCAGATGATAGAGATTACACAGTTTATTTTCTTACAATTTTAGTTTTCACAGTTATGTTCATTTTAGCCTCGTATACGTCTTGATTTCAGAGAGTGTTAAAGAATTTGCATTTTCAATTATCATAAAAGTGGCCTCTTTTCACACTCACATGGTGATTTTTATTGAGAGTATCATATAATACCTCACTTGGATTTTTCAAGCTATAAAAGTCATTAAAAGCTTAACTTATCATATTTTCATTGCAAATAGCACTTTATTGCATATGAATGGGTAAGATGGCTATTATTAAATTGACACATGATTTGGTTGTCTCTTTGAACCTAGATCCTAGGATCTCCAGTAAACTAGGTCGAGCCTCTATCATGACAATTCATTGAACTGTGTCTTAATCTCATTCCCCTTAATGATTATCAACTTGCTTTATTGTTAAGCATTTTATTAACAAATCCATGATATTATCATTTAACTTTGCATGGTCAATAAAGATAATCTCATTTTAGATCAACTATCTTATAATATTTACGATCGCGTCAATACTTGCAGTTATATATATATATATAATGCCCTTTCAATTGCAAATTAGCTATTGCAATGGTATACAAATTACTGACATAAATTTTTGATCAACTTGGAATATCCTCAATAAAATTTTAGAAGCTATTCTACTTCTTTTCTTTATCTAAAGTTATAAACTCAAACTCCTTTATGGATATGGATATACATGTTTATTTAGAGAATTTTCAAGAGGCTATAGCTTCTCCAATAACAAAGATAAATCTATTTGTGGATTTTGAATCTTTAGTATTTGATATCTAATTAGCATCGCTATACCCTTCAAGTATAGTTTCATATCTCATATAATACATTCCATATTTTGACTTTCTTTGGTGGAGGAATCATAATTTTTTCTAAACACACCCACACTTTAATGTATTTGTAGGATGGCGATTGACCATTCAACAACTCATATGACATTTTGCCCAATTTCTTATAAGGTGATTTATTCAGAATATAATTTGTTGATAAAATATCACCCCCCACAAGTTTTGAGGTAATTTTGAACTCGTCAACATAGTGTCATCATGCCATTCAATGTTTGGTTCTTGTATTCAGCATCATTCTCAATCTCTTTTTATCATCCTGATCTTCATGCTAATTTGATTTTATTCTTGCTTTTAAAATATTTAAACATTTCTAAGACCTTGTTTTTGCTTCTTAGCAAATAGACATACACAATATTTTGTTCAATCATTAAAAAATTAATAAAATAATTTTATCACTTCTAATTTGCACAAACTTTAAATCACAAATATCAATGTGAATTAACTCTAGAGACTCGCTACTTCTATCTATAGAATAGATTAGAAGACTCTAACCAATTAAAAAAAAAGAAAAAGAATGTTTATAAATCTTTTTGGCTTTTTGCTACAATAGTCATCACATTGAGCTTAAATAACCCATCACATGAATATACCTTGCCCACAACCATCCCACTCTTGGTGAAACTAACTTTTTTGAATATTAGAAGCATGAACCATATTGATCATAGTCGACTCTTTCCTAGATGTCATCCTTAACATCACCTTTTTTGTGGCCTGGGATTTTGCACATTAAGGGCTTGTTAGGTGTTATGGTTGAATCGTTGTTTTGCTATTTTTTGAAAATTTATTTTTGCTTCAAATTTATTTTTTTATGTTATTGGATTGTTTTGATATGTTAATATCAAAAATAAATTAAAAAAATTATTTTGATGTATTTTCAAGTGAAAAGAACTTTGAAATGCAACCGCTACCACACTCTCAAATAGTTACTAAAAAGTTGTCCAAGAATAATTATTCTTCATTAGCAGTTGTTGTATACTAAAAAAAAATTATGTCAAAACATACATGATAGGTGACTCCAATATCAATCCACCATTTTTTAAGATTTTCCATGAAGTTTACTTCTGACATAACTACAACAAGCTTAGTAGCTTTCTCATAAACATTCTCGATGATATTGCTTTGTGTATTTTTTCCTTTACAGTGACAATAGTCTGTCTTTACTTTTTACAAACAAAACAAGTTTCTTTGAACTTCTTTTTGCCGCAACATGAATCATGTGCTTAGTTATGTTTAATAACTATGTTTACTAGAGTTCTTTTTTTTATGAAACAATAATATGTTCCGATTAAAGGTAACAAAAAAGTCATACTTAATATTGAATGAAGAAACTGGAAAAAAACAATGAAAAAAAAGATGGGTCAAAATTATATAAATACACTAATCTCGTGGCCATAAGCATATAATTGAGATAATCCTACTAAAAAAAAACTTTTTAACGGACAATGATCAATCCTGGTGATGCCCAAAGTGTATATCAAACATTTTATAACTTACCATGTGCAACAAATATATCACAACTTGTTTTTATTGTATTCTATTATGACTTGTTTTGTGCCTTACATTATTTAATATATTAAAATAAATTTAATAGATTATACTGAAGCAAGATCTAGTATTAGAAAGTTAACGGAAATAATAAACATAGCAACCAATGTGCAAGCCACTCAAACTGTTAATGGAAGTTGGAAAGGCAAATCTAGTTTCTCATTGCTTCCTCGTGAACTCCAGGCTAAAAGTAACAGTTGAACTAATGTCCTTTGAACATAAGATTTAAAGTAGTTGGTGGAAAATTTTCTTTTGAACATCATAAAAAGTAGAAGAATTGAAAGGGAAACAACAAATGCTAAGGCAAATTGAAAGGGAGAAGAATGAACAATGGCATGAAAAGTAACTCTTAAGCGAAAGATCAATCATCATATTTTAGACAAAGCCATAGTAAGACAGTTAAGCATGCCAAAGTTGTTTTATATGTATGTGTGAGCAAAAGGGTGATGTTCATATAACCTAAGTTGTTGATTCCAAAAACATTTGAGAGCTTCGTCTAGAAAAAAAAATTAACATGGAATGTTAAAAATAAACAGTTAAGAAATGAAAGAGGCAATGCATGGCTAAACCAATGGAAGCTAAAAAGCTAATGTTATCCCTAGTAAGCAATTGTTGCCGCAATGACATATGCCTAGCTAGAGAAAACAAACAAAAAAAGAAAAGAGACGCTAGAAGGTTAGAGAAGGCACCTCTGAGTGGAAGGAGGCTGAGGTGCGCTATTTTTTTACAGTTGGAGGCGAATCAGCTGGTGTGAAAGTGTTTGAATTAAAAAACAGTGAAACAGTAAATAAGATTTCCAGATTTTAATCGAACAGAGGCTGTTTTCTACTGTTTTATTAGCAAGAAATCTGACAAAAGTGTTTCTTGTAGTTGCTGGAGTTTGAGGTGTTTGAAGTGTGTTTGAATAAACAAGAGAATAGAAGAGAAAACAATATTGATACTGCACTCTTTTATTAAGAATGAATTAAAACAGAATTGCTTAATTGTTGACAGCAATCTCGTACATATTTATATAAGCAAATTACAACTGAAAAAGCTAAAATAAAGCCATGATCTGTTAACAAACTAACAAATTAACAAATTCCTAATGACTAGGACAAGCTATTATTACGCATGAAAATATAAACTAAAAACAGGATCTTTGACTGCAGCATCTTGAAGCAAACTTCAACACTCCTCCTTGTTTTAAGAAGTGCAAACTCCTAACATTTTCCTTAGATACTCAAACCTACTTACTGGAAGTGGTTTGGTAAATAAGTCAGTAAGTTGATCTTCAGACTTGCAATAAATTAACTTAAGATCACCATTTTTCTGCACCTCCCGTAAAAAATAAAGCTTGATGTTGAAGTGCTTAGTCTTCCCATGAAATACTGGATTATGAGAGATTGCAATAACAGCTTGATTGTCTATTGAAATCTCTGTTGGCTCTCTTTCCTCCATTGACAAATCACTTAAGATTTTTTTAAGCCATAGAGCCTGGTTTACTGCTGCTGTGGCTGCAATAAATTCTGCTTCAGCCGTGGATTGTGCTACAATCTCCTGCTTCTTTGAACACCAAGAGAAAACTCTAGAACCAAGATTAAAACAATATCCTGAAGTGCTTCTCATATCATCAAGGGAACCAGCCCAGTCACTATCTGAAAATCCATACAACTTGAAGCTTTGACACTTCTCAAATTTGACCCCGTAGCTGACAGTCCCTTTAAATACCTCAATATTCTCTTTGCTGCTCTTAAATGTAATTCATTAGCACCATGCATAAAACGAGATAAGAGACTTATAGCAAATAGAATATCAGGTTTTGTTGTTGTTAGATACATTAAGCATCCAATCATGCTTCTAAAGTATCCTTCATCAACTTTATCTGCCCCATCATTCTTGCTTAGCTTTTCCTTTTGGTTCATTGGTGTGCTGGTTGCTTTGCACTCTTCCATCTGAAATTTCTTCAATATTTCCTTTGCATATTTCTTCTGGCAGATGAAGACTTCATTCTGGCTTTGCTTGACCTCCATTCCAAGAAAATAAGTCATAAGACCAAGATCAGTCATTTCAAACACATTCATCATTTCTTGTTTGAATTCTTCAACCAGCAATTCATTACTTCCTGTCACCAAAAGGTCATCAACATAAAAGGACATAATAAGAACATCATTGTCCTTCAATTTGACATACAGAGTGGCCTCGGATAAGCTTTTTACAAAGCCTAAATTTAGCAAATGCTCATCAATCCAGCTGTACCAAGCTCTAGGAGCTTGCTTCAGCCCATAGAGAGCCTTTTGCAAAAGGAAGACCTTATCCTCTGCTCCTTGAATCAAAAATCCATCAGGCTGCTCCACATATATTTCTTCTTGTAAAACTCCATTTAAGAAGGCTGATTTTACATCTAACTGAAACACTTTCCAGCCCTTCTGTGCTGAGATTGCTAGCAGTAATCTAATTGTGTCCAGTCTAGCAACAAGTGCAAACGTGTCAGAATAATCAACACCAAAAATCTGAGCATACCCTTTAACAACAAGTCTGGCCTTGTGTTTGTTGATGGAAGTATCTGCATTCAGCTTCGTTCGATATATCCACTTCACTCCTATAACTTTTCTGCCTTCAGGTCTGTCAACTAATGTCCAGGTATTGTTTTTTTGAATCATTGACAGCTCCTCCTCCATGGCCTTCTTCCATTTGCTGTCTTTGAGTGCCTCTTCATATCCAGCAGATTCATAAAATGCAATGTTGCATCTTTGATAGATGTCTGACAGCAGCCTTGTGCCTCTAACTGAAGGATCATCTTCTAGTTCATTCTGCACCGAGGAGCTATTTGATCTTCAGAAGGAGTGCTCTGTTGAAGGTTCTTCCAGTCCCATTGCTCATCTTCATTGAAGTGTACATCCCTTGTAATTGATATCTTCTTTGTTTGTGGATGATACACTTTGTATGCTTTGGAGACTAAGCTGTATCCCACAAATATGCCTGGAAGTGCTTTCTTATCAAGCTTGACCTGAGGAATGTGGACAAAACACACACTGCCAAATACTTTAAGAAAGTTCAGTGAAGGTTTATATCCATACCAGACTTCAAATGGTGTTCTTTCATTCAAAAACTTGGCTGGAAGTCGATTTTGAAGAAAGACTGTTGTATTTGCTGCCTCAACCCAGAATTCTTTAGGCAACTCCTTGTCATGCAACATACACCTAGCCATCTCCATTACATATCTATTTCTCCTTTCACTAACCCCATTTTGCTCTGGAGTATAAGGAGCAGTGAGCTGATGTTCAATTCCAGCTTCTTCACAGAATAGATTAAATGTTGCTGAAGTATACTCCTTCCCATTATCTGATCTTATGCTTTGAATCTTGCAACCACTCTGATTTTCCACCATCTTCTTGAATTTCCAGAAGATTCCAACAACCTCTGACTTGAACTTCAAGAAAAAAATCCAGCACATCCTTGAAAAATCATCAATGAACACAATGTAGTAGAGACTACCTTTCAGTGATGGTGTTTTTTGAGGTCTTGCTACATCTGTGTGAATTAGTTGCAGCTTTTGAGATGCCTTCTAGGAAGATTTAGGAAAAGGCAGCCTTCTTTGTTTTCCAAATTAACAAGCATGACAATTCAGCATTTGATCAGCAAGAGCAGGCAATCCTCTTATCACTTCATTCTTCTTCATTGTCAGCATTCGCTGGAGATGATAATGCCCAAGTCTCTTGTGCCAAGTTTCAGTGATGCTTGTATTTGTGGAATAGGCTGTATGCTCCTCCTCAGTTGGAAAAAATGAAAAACTTTTCCCTTTCATTTTGACTTGTAAAATTTTCTGGCCAGCAGCATCATATATGAGGCAGCAATGATCTTCAAATGTAACTTTGAATCCCTTTTCTATTAGCTGACCCACACTCAGCAAGTTTTGATCAATATCAGGTACGTAAAGAACATCTGAAATAGATTTTGTACCTGAGTTTGTTGTAATTGAAATGGTTCCTCTTCCCTTTGCTGAAATATAGTCACCATTTCCTATTCGAACCTTTGTGATTTCAGTGGACTGCAAGTCTTTGAAAAGGGTTCTGTCATATGTCATGTGGTTTGTACAACCACTGTCGATCAGCCAACATTCTGAGGAGCTCTTGGTTGAAAAACAGGTTGCCACAAAAATCTGATCTTCATCATCTTTCTCAGCAATTTGAGCATCTGCTTCCCTCATCTGAAATTTGTTCTTGCATATAACAGCCTCATGTCCAAGCTGATTGCACTTGTTACATTTTGCATCAGGCCTTTTCCAGCATTTTAATGGTGGATGACCTGTTCTGCCACAATACTTACAAGGTGGATAGCCTCTATTTGAGTTTCTTCCTTTGCCTTGATTTCTGGTGCTGGTAGTGGCTTCATTAATTGAAGCCTGAAATTTCTTGATGAATTTCCTTTTGTCCTTGCCGTGGTCCTGATGCTTGGCTGGTAAAGCTCCTTCAGCAATCTGATCTTGCCTCATAAGCCTCCGTTGCTCTTGAGCTTGTAAGGCATTCAATAATTCTGCCAAGGTGATCTTGCACAGATCCTTGGTATTCTCCAAGGTGGTTATGGATGCTTCATATTTCTCAGGTACAGTTACTAGGATTTTCTCTACAATTCTGGAGTCAGAGAAACTTGTACCTAACAGCCTTACCTTGTTGACGATTCCAAACAATTTATTTGAGTACTCTTTTATGGACTCAGAATACTTCATCCTCTGCAGTTCAAATTCTCTTATCAAGTTGAGACTTTGCATGCCACGAATTCTTTCATCTCCTGCGTATTCCTTCTTCAAGTAATCCCAAACATCCTTTGCTGATTGAAGTGACATAATTCTGGTGAAAATGGTTGTGGAAATAGCAGCAAATAGACATGCTTTTGCTTTTGATTTCCTTGTTTTTCTCTCTTTGTGGTTTTTTATCTGAGCCACTGTTGGATTATTAGGCAGAGGATGCACTTCATAATCTTCCTCAACAGCTTCCCACAGATCCATAGCATCCAGATAGGTCTCCATCTTCACTGCCCACAGTTGATAGTTTTCTCCATCAAAGATAGGAGAAGACATGTGAGAAAAACTTGTTTCAACCTCCATTACAGGTCCCTTCAAGAAGATAGCTCTGATACCAATTGAAAGTGTTTGAATTAAAAAAAAAGTGAAACAGTAAATAAGATTTCCAGATTTTAATCTGAACAGAGGCTGTTTTCTACTGTTTTATTAGCAAGAAATCTGACAAAAGTGTTTCTTGTAGTTGCTGGAGTTTGAGGTGTTTGAAGTGTGTTTGAATAAACAAGAGAATATAAGAGAAAACAATATTGATACTGCACTCTTTTATTAAGAATGAATTAAAACAGAATTGCTTAATTGTTGACAGCAATCTTGTACATATTTATAGAAGCAAATTACAATTGAAAAAGCTAAAATAAAGCCATGATCTGTTAACAAACTAACAAATTAACAAATTCCTAATGACTAGGACAAGCTATTATTACGCAGGAAAATATAAACTAAAAACAGGATCTTTGACTGCAGCATCTTGAAGCAAACTTCAACATGGTGCTTGAGGTTGAGGAGATTTAACAAAGGCACTTTATTTTTCAATCATGCTATCTAGAACCTTATTTGGTCTGCTGTGATGAAACATAAGCTATAGGGTCAGTAAGTTAAGCCTGATATTATTAGTGTAGCAAAATAAAAGATCTATTTTCTAAAACACTTAAGAATTTATAGCATGAGGGAGAGGAGAAGTTTTTTTTTTTTGTTTTTTTGTTTTTTTTTTTTTTTTTGTGATATGAGGCATGTTAAGCAATTGGACCAGACTATCACATGTCAAAATCATATGTTTCAATGATACTTGTTGCAAGAGTCTCCTTAACCAACCCAGGGGGCCTTACTTGATAAGTGTTTTTTTTCTTCTCATTCGAGTAACACAATTGAGGTACCCTTTTCATTTCATTCATGAATCTCATCCCACGACTGAAATTCTTTATGAAACAATCAAGTTTAAAGTGTCAAATAGTGCTGAGGGGTCGATGCACACTGTGAAATGATGTTTGCTGGAGTAATGGGGCTGGATGGAGGTGGGGATTTTCGAGCTCAACGAAGCAGTGGATGTCTGGTGCAGCAGCTGCTCTAGATGGTCCTCACTGTTGAGGCAGCCTATCGAGATTGTTTTCAGGGACATTTTTAAAGACATTGGAAACGACAATCTTGCAACGATTAGTGCCAAGTATGAACACGTCAAATCTAAGCTAATAAATCATGGTTTTGTTGAGTTTTGCTATCACCAGAGGCTTGATGATGGAAGGATTATTGTACTCTCTTACATACACATAATGTTGTGCTGATGAGCCAAAGAAGTTCTCAACAGACTTGCCAACTAAAAGGAAGTTAGCAACATCCTCTTCATGTTAAAACATGATCGACTAAAGGCAAGACAAAAACAGTTAAAAGATTAATATAAAGTTTAAAATGAAAGGGGAGAAAGCAAACCCTAAGCTCATAAGGATCCATGCATCAAATTTAGCATGGATTTTGATGATAGGGAAACATCTAATTAGATGTGGCACTTAATTTGCTAAAATATTTGTAAGAGGAGTGAAACAACATTGCAATGATAACTGAGACGCATATATTTACTTTTCAGAATATAAAAAAAGATGAACAAACATCTTATGCCATTCATGACCATATTATATATTTTGAGGACTGAAAAGGTCTATAAATGGCAACATTTGTCTAACAACAGCAGCAGCAACGACCTAGACAAAAACTCCCTGCTGCTTAATCATGTTCAATTCCTGCTTCGTAAAAGCAATACAAAGATTCAGATCCAACCTATCCTAAAAACACACATAACAAATCAACCTCAACCTACTGGCAAACAAAGGCTGAAACTGAGGCAAGACATCTAAAGCAAAAGAACATTTAAACCTCTGTTTTTCCTGACATTTTTTTTCCTCAAGTGACCTCTACAAAGACCTGCTGTAACAAATATGTATGACCAACACAAACAAACATGCAAAAAGAAAACATTTTTTCAGGGGAACCCTGTTAGCTTGCAGTTAATTGTGCAGTTAGCAGATTCTGTGCTACTGCTTCCTTAATAAATCCCTGCTGTTTAGGGAGTAGTTGTTTTTTAATTTTGACTTAGTCTATTACCACGTAATAGGTTGTTAAATGTGGGCTGTTATTTCCTTCTTTTACTCTTTCTGTAAGGCTACTTAAGCAGCCATTGTTTCTATCAGATTATTGAAGTATTATCCTTCTTCTATAAACTTGCAATCTGAACAGTTCCTGTTTTCAACAATTGGTATCAGAGCCTCCTTCTAAGGAGTTTGATTTATTGAAAGCAGAAGAAGCAGCAGTCTTCTAGGTGTGAACATGTCGTCAGAAAACAGCTATGTGCAGCCAGCAATTCCTAAGTTTGATGGGCATTACGATCACTGGTCTATGCTCATGGAAAATTTCTTAAGATCAAAGGAATATTGGAGTCTGGTGGAGAATGGGATCCCTGCAGCAGCAGAAGAAGCAGACCTCACAGAAGGACAGAGGAGAGTCATTGAAGATCAAAAACTGAAGGACCTGAAAGCCAAGAACTATTTGTTCCAAGCAATTGACCGTTCAATCCTGGAGACAATTCTGAACAAAGATACATCAAAGAATATCTGGGATTCTTTGAAACAAAAGTATCAAGGCACCACACGGGTTAAGCGAGCACAGTTACAAGCTCTTCGAAAAGAATTTGAGATTCTTCACATGAAGACAGGAGAATCTGTCAATGAATACTTTGCCAAGACTCTCACCATAGCTAATAAAATGAGATTACATGGTGAAAAATTGACAGATGTGTTAGTCATTGAAAAAATTTTGAGGTCAATGACTTCTAAGTTTGATTATGTCGTTTGCTCTATTGAAGAGTCACATGATCTAGACTCTATGTCCATCGACGAGTTGCAGAGTAGTCTACTTGTTCATGAACAGCATATGAATGATCATATAACAGAAGAACAGGCGTTGAAGGTCACGTTTGATGAATTGTCTGGAGGAAGAGGTCGTGGACATGGCAGTTTTAGAGGAAGAGGTCGAGGGAGAGCCAGAAACTTTGACAAATCCATGGTAGAATGTTACTATTGCCATAAACATGGGCACTTTCAATATGAATGTCCAAGCAAGGAAAAGGGAGTAAATTTTGTAGAGGTTGGAGAAGAAATTCTATTGATGGCCTATGTTGAAGATACAAAGGTGAACAGAGAAGAATTGTGGTATCTTGACTCAGGCTGCAGTAATCATATGTGCGGAAAGAAGGAATGTTTTTCAGACTTGGATGCGAGCTTCAGAGAATCAGTAAAGCTTGGAAACAACTCAAGCATGGCAGTATATGGAAAAGGCAATATAAGGCTGCGAGTAAATGGAATTGATCAAATCATCACTGGAGTGTTTTATGTACCGGAGTTGAAGAATAATTTGCTAAGTATTGGACAACTTCTACAGAAAGGACTTTCAATTGTATTTCAGAGTGGAAAGTGCAAGATCTTTCATCCTGCAAAGGGCTTGCTTATGGAGTCTGCAATGTCATCCAACAGGATGTTTGTTTTGCTTGCTACGTCTCAACCAAAAGAGTCTACATGTTTCAATACAATCACAGAGGATCAAACACATCTTTGGCATTGCAGGTATGGACATTTGAATTTCCAAGGTTTGAAAACTCTCCAGCAGAAGCAGATGGTGAAAGGATTACCCCAACTCAAAAGTCCTTCCAAAGTATGTAAAGATTGCTTGGTGGGCAAACAACACAGGG
>Ga0325403_1002942_pt1 | contig 15317 bp, 9 predicted proteins | sample PopdelMetagenome_19_FD_205665 | JGI IMG/M metagenome (GOLD analysis project Ga0325403, IMG submission 205665) | Populus deltoides microbial communities from Bellville, Georgia, United States - Xylem-PdKOR-R4 | ecosystem: Host-associated > Plants > Phyllosphere > Stem > Wood/Secondary xylem...
GGATCGAGATCGATCTAATCTATTATTGTCTTAATATTTTTAAAAAATTATCATCTTGAAATTTTTTTAAAAGTTAAGTCATGTTTTTATCGATCATCAATGTTGCATTTAGACCAATAAAATCGATCAATTTAAATCAAGTTAGCTCTTAAATAGTTTAATTGAAAGCTTGAGTTAGGTAAAGAGTTGGGTCCAGATATTTCAAAATTAATTCATTTGGCCAAGTTTAGTAACATAGTTAAAAAATTCTTCATGCTCTTAATTGTTTTCTTACATTTAAAAAAATAATCGGTCGGACCTGTTGTAGAGTGCAAACCAATATACTGTGGACACTAAAATTTAATTTTGGTGTTATCATGTTTCATTTGATAAAAAAAATTTGATAGCTTAATGTTTTGTAAAAAATAGATTAAAGCTAAGAAATAAACTTTTTTTCTAGTTTGATTTTATTTTCTTGGACTATTTTTATGGTTTTTTAGTTTTATAAATTAGTTTTTTTAAATATTATAAGAGTGTGATTTATTTTTTTATTTTTTAATATTAGTAATTAAAAAATATTTTAAAAAATTTAATTTATTTTTAAATAAAATATACTCTTAAAATATATCAAACACAAAAACAAAGTGAAAAAATAATCAAGATGGCTACTGAGTCCAGAATATACTGACAAAACTCCACAACGTGCCCATTAATCTCTTTTCCTCCTCCCAATAGACCTACCAACTCTCGCTTTGTCTCTCTTTAATTCTCTACAGATCTGATTTTTAGTGCGCTAAATCTTCATTTCCTTGTAGATTGAGAAATCTCAGATTATCAAAATGGGTAAAAATCCGAACTTGAAACTAAAATCTGATCCTAAATTTTGTAACCAAAATGATTGTTTTGAAGTAAGTGAATCTGATTTTGATTTCTTTGATGTGGGTTTTTGTTTTTGTTGACAGTGAATGAAAATCCTTTCAAGTCTATATTGAAGACACTAGAGAAACCTGGTGGCGAATTTGGCAAATACTATAGCTTGCCTGCTCTCAATGACCCCAGAATTGGTTAGTATTTTTGTACTTTTAGTTTGTTGAGTTTGAGTTTGGTTACTGAGAAAGGATAAACATAGATGAAGTTCGACATTATGTGATTTATGTTTGCCGTTGACGCTGTCAAAGAATGAGAATCTTTTTATAAGGATAAAAGGTTCAGACTTTTTTTTTTTTTTTAATTCTTTGGCTAAAGTTTGAATCTTTTTACTGAAAAGTTGATTTTTTTTTGACGTGGGATTTTGGATATTGAGTTTAGTTGGTTTTTTGTGTGATATTGCAGATAGATTGCCGTATTCAATTAAGATTCTCCTGGAATCGGCAATTAGAAACTGCGATGAGTTTCAGGTTAAGAGTAATGATGTTGAGAAGATTATTGATTGGGAGAATACTGCTCCTAAATTAGTTGAAATTCCATTCAAGCCTGCTAGAGTCCTTCTTCAGGTAAATGACATTGGTCATTCGATCGGTGTACTTTTTGATAGAGAAAATACATGTCATTGTTATTGATCGTTGCTATAATTATTATTGATGTTGTTATGATTCTGTTCTCAGGATTTTACTGGCGTTCCTGCTGTTGTTGACCTTGCCTGCATGCGAGATGCGATGAATAATCTGGGAGGTGATTCTAATAAGATCAACCCATTGGTGAGCTGTTTTCTCTTTGCATCATCAGGATAACTGCCATTTCAATTTATGTAATTTGTTGCTTCTAAGTCGTTTGATATTTTTATCTGCTATGACATGTGCTTGGGTGAAGACATTTTGATTGCCATGTTATTGTTTAAGGAATTAACCAGTGGAATTTGCGTGTGCAGGTTCCAGTTGATCTTGTTATTGATCACTCAGTTCAGGTTGATGTGGCAAGATCAGAAAATGCAGTGCAGGCTAATATGGAGCTTGAGTTCCAAAGAAACAAAGAAAGATTTGCGTTCCTTAAATGGGGCTCAAATGCTTTCCAAAACATGCTTGTTGTTCCTCCTGGGTCTGGTATAGTTCACCAGGTGAGGCAGCTTTTTCAACAGATCGGTAACACAGTTGACATTTCATGTTTCTTGAAAAAAAAATAAAAATAACAAATGCTTGGATACAATCAAGGGGAATGAGCTCTGTCAGTTTAAAAAATGCAATGCATAGGTATGTATTCATATGCAGATGTTTGAAGTTTAACAATTTGATTACCAGGTCAACTTGGAATACCTTGGGAGGGTGGTGTTCAACACAAATGGTTTGCTTTATCCTGATAGTGTTGTTGGTACAGACTCACACACTACTATGATAGATGGATTAGGTGTTGCTGGTTGGGGAGTTGGTGGGATAGAAGCCGAAGCTGCAATGCTTGGCCAGGTAAAAGATTTGTTATTATATTTACATTTGATGTCTACAATCTGGAACAAGTCTCTAATTGATGTAAATGTATTTGCAATCCCCTAACTGATTCCTTGATTCTTTTTCTACCTGCATTCAATTAACCAATGAGAAATTTTCTATTTGCTAGTGCTTTCTATAGCCTTTGTCTCACGCCTGTAATTTTTCTGATCAACAATTCATCCAATGTATCTTTCACTTTGCATGCAGCCCATGAGCATGGTCCTGCCTGGTGTGGTTGGGTTTAAGTTATCAGGTAAACTTAGAGATGGTGTCACAGCCACTGATTTGGTTTTGACAGTGACTCAAATGCTGAGAAAGCATGGGGTTGTTGGCAAGTTTGTGGAGTTCTATGGTACACCCTTTGATACTCCTTGTGCATCAATTTGTGTTTTGATCACTATGTAACATATTTCTTTATCTCACATTAGGTTTTTGGATTTTGCTAATGTCTGTAGGTGAGGGCATGAGTGAATTGTCACTAGCAGATCGTGCTACTATTGCCAACATGTCTCCTGAGTATGGAGCTACCATGGGTTTCTTTCCTGTGGATCATGTCACACTGCAATATCTGAAACTGACAGGCAGAAGTGATGAAACTGTAAGCCATAAAATGATACTGTACTGCATTTAATGTGGCCATTGTATATGCTGACTTGGAAACCTAAATAATGCAGATCTCTATGATAGAATCCTATTTAAGAGCTAACAGGATGTTTGTGGACTACAGTGAGGTAAACAATATATATCACTTCATTGCTTTCTTAGTGTATGGTCATTCAATGTATTTATTATGTTACTGTGAAAAAATTCTCTTTATCTAAATATAATTATGTCATTGTGAATTATTTGGTCGGACCTCAGCCCCAGATTGAGAGAATGTACTCTTCTTATCTAGCATTGAATCTCGAGGATGTTGAACCTTGTATATCAGGACCTAAAAGGTAATGCTTATAAACATTTTTAAATTTTTTTCTTCTTTGTCTGATTGTTATATTCCAATATTTCTCGGTCAATGTCATAATCAGATTATTGCAGGCCACATGATCGAGTTCCTTTGAGAGAAATGAAAGCTGATTGGCATGCATGCTTAGACAACAGGGTTGGATTTAAGGTGAGAATTTTATCAACTTACAAGACCGCGCAAAAGGCATCATTTTAGACTTTTTTTTTTTTTTTTGGGGGGGGGTTGCAAATGGGTTAGGCGGAAACGGAAGTCATCAAAGTAATAAGGGCAGAAAAGTAATTGAGGAAGTTCCACAATTTGGTTCTCTTCAAAGAATAATAGTAGATTGTTTGTAGTTTGTTTTTATAACATAAGTAGGCAGAAAAGGAGGGGTTCCTTTGCATTTTTATTCAATTGCATCAGCTTACAAATGTCTCAAAAATACATAGAAGAAAAATATGGAAAGATTTTCCAAAATAAACAAGCCAACCCAGTGCATTTGCTACTATCCAAAGCATATTTTGCTCTGGTAATAAAATTGTTTGATATCTGTTGTAGCTTAATTTTCCTGCCGTGAACGAAACACCCCCCCTGTCCGTCTCTTACCTTTTTTCATGGCATTACAGGGATTTGCTATACCAAAAGAATCTCAAAGCAAGGTTGCTGAGTTCAGTTTTCGTGGGACTCCAGCCCAACTCAGACATGGTGATGTTGTTATAGCTGCTATTACTAGTTGCACAAATACCTCAAACCCTAGTGTCATGCTTGGAGCTGCTTTAGTTGCAAAGAAAGCTTGTGAACTAGGATTGGAGGTTGGATGTTTCTTCTTTTAAACTTTTTTCCTTCAGCTTATGCTATCCTGATTATAACAATATTTAACAGAATAAAGGATACAACTGCAAGATAAAAGGGAACAGTACAATGTTGACCAGACTAAAACAGATGAAGGGAATTATATATTGCCTACTCCGTAGCTAATTCTGGAGGAATTATATATGTCGTGTTTGATCGGTACTACAGTGTGATTTGGCTAATAATATTGGTGTAACTTCCCTTGTTTCTTTTTTATGTTTTCGAGAGTCTGCGTTGTGAATCTAATAAATTCTGAGCATCTATTCACATCATTTCAAAAGCTTCAGAATGTGAGACTCCAATTTTTTAATGCTGGATTAAACCATTGTTAGTTTAAAAAAAGTTTTTGGATTATGTTAGTATCCTGCACACTTTTCCTCCATCCATTAAAACTAGAGAGGCTTAATTTTATCCATTATCTTTTCTACATATTCTATATTGTTGACACATGAAACTTGAATTACAAAATCGCCTGGCTGATTTTCCAAGTATATGGTCTTGTTAGGAGATTATATCACATTAATTATTGAGTTGCTAAGAGATTGTGATTGAATTTGTAAGTTTTTCATTCTTTTATCAGGTGAAACCATGGATTAAGACAAGTCTTGCTCCAGGTTCTGGGGTTGTAACCAAATATTTGGAAAAGAGGTATTGTTTAGCGTCCTGATCTCATGCTTATAAACTATATGCGGCTATAGCAATGCATTTCTGATTTCTGCGCTACATCTGCAGTGGCTTGCAGAAGTATCTTAATCAGCTAGGGTTTCATATTGTTGGTTATGGATGCACAACCTGCATCGGAAATTCTGGAGATATAGATGAAGCAGTGGCATCAGCTATCACTGAAAATGGTAGTCTTTTTTACACGCAATTCTTGTCCTGATATTTCTCTAGGAATCATTTGAACTGATGATATTGTTGATTTTGTACTCATTTGCAGATCTAGTGGCTGCTGCTGTGTTGTCTGGGAATAGAAATTTCGAGGGTCGTGTCCATCCCTTGACAAGGGCTAATTATCTTGCTTCACCGCCACTTGTAGTAGCTTATGCACTTGCTGGAACGGTAATCAACTTATATTCTATGTATTTTTTTTTTCTTTAAAAAAAAACTGGACTTATTACTTCACTTTGAATGGTAGCTCTTCCTGTTGCTGTGTGGTCACCACTTTCCTTTCCAATTGTTGATTTACATGTGCTGGACATTATGTATCTCATGAGGGGACAATGCTGCAGGTGGGTATTGATTTTGAAACAGAGCCAATTGGCGTGGGAAAAGATGGAAAGAAGATATTTTTCAGGGATATTTGGCCGTCCAATGACGAAGTTGCTCAAGTAAGCTACTCTCCCTCCTATAGTTTGATTTTGAATTGTCTGATTAGGCTATGGATCAGATATCTCATTGTTTCTTATTCTTGATGGTCTGCAGGTTGTTCATTCAAGTGTTCTGCCTGATATGTTTAAGGCTACATATCAGGCAATCACCAAGGGAAATCCCATGTGGAATCAATTATCTGTTCCTTCAGGCACTCTGTATGCTTGGGATTCCAAATCAACTTACATACATGAGCCACCATATTTCAAAAGCATGACTATGTCTCCGCCAGGACCACATGGTGTGAAGGATGCTTACTGCTTGCTCAACTTCGGGGACAGTATTACAACTGATCACATTTCACCAGCTGGCAGCATCCACAAGGACAGTCCAGCTGCTAGATACCTCATGGAACGTGGAGTTGATAGAAGAGACTTCAATTCCTATGGCAGTCGCCGTGGTAATGATGAAGTGATGGCAAGAGGCACATTTGCTAACATTCGCCTTGTCAACAAACTGTTAGGAGGAGAAGTTGGGCCTAAAACAATTCATATTTCCACTGGAGAGAAACTGTCTGTGTTTGATGTTGCAATGGTAATTTCTTCTAAGTTACTTCATATACTATCAAGTCCAGTTATGCTTTATGTTTTGACTGAGAAAAGTTGGGAGCAAAAATATCCTGGGTTATGCTTTAACTCGGTTATTAATGGTCAGGGCCATAAGACTAAAATGTTGTGATTTGCAAAACAAATAAGTAACTACATTAGATAGCCATGGTCCAAATCAGTGCCGTACTGGGTTAAGTCTACTCCCTACTGGGGAAACATACAGTATCCATAAATTTTAATCATATGGACGACTTCAATTGCTAGTTTCATATATCTTAGATGTATTGCTTATGTTAGTGTTCATAAATACTGAACAAAATCATAAAGAATTCATAAACAAGCATCACATTTCTTGTGTTGGGGCCATAATATTGTTTTAATTCTGGTTTTGTTACTTTGGTTAACAGAGGTACAAGAGTGAGGGACGTGATACAGTTATTTTGGCTGGTGCCGAGTATGGGAGTGGAAGTTCTCGTGATTGGGCTGCCAAGGGTCCAATGCTACTGGTACAGTCTCTGCCAGCATCTGAAACCCATCTAATTTCATTAGACTTTTAAGCTTTTATTGTAATCCTTCAAATTGTTCCTGGACCAGGGTGTGAAAGCAGTGATAGCCAAGAGCTTTGAGCGAATTCACCGCAGTAATTTGGTGGGAATGGGTATCATTCCACTTTGTTTTAAGCCTGGGGAGGATGCTGAGACCCTTGGCTTGACTGGGCATGAGTGCTACAGCATTGATCTGCCTAGTAATGTGAGTGAGATTAGACCAGGTCAAGATGTTACAGTGGTGACAGACAATGGCAAGTCATTTACATGTACCTTACGCTTTGATACAGAGGTAATGATGGAAACTCAACCTTGCTTTTCACCTCAAAATATAATATCATTTATTTCATAAATGCTTCAATTCCTTCATATGCTTGCGCCTAAGTTTAGTTACTTTGGTGTAGGTGGAACTGGCATATTTTGATCATGGAGGCATTCTACAATATGCCATCAGAAACCTGATTCACACCAATCACTGAATCAGCTGAGTATGATTAACAACATGGTGGGTTCACAGCTCCATATCTGTTTCCAAACAAACCAGTAATTAAAGATTGCGGCAACACAGGATATAATCTCAGTTTTGGGGCGGAGCTGGGTTATATCATTAATAAGTCGAACTGATTCAATAATATCAGTGTCTAAGTTGATTCAATAATACCAGTGTCTTGAGACGTGGTTTACATTAATTTGATATATCTGTCAGGTTTGTTTATGTTGATATTCGATGTTCAATTTTGATTTAGTTGCTGGTTTGAAATGTGTATTTCTGATAATCTGGGAGTTGAAAGTTTATATCATGAAAGATGGGTTTCCCTTGCTTATGTCCAACCCTTCTTTCCGAGATATCGTCGTCCTGCTCCTGTCATTGTCAATCTCAAAAGATGGGTTTCTTCTGCTTTCAGTTCCAAGTATGCGTGTGTAGTGTTGGGTTTCATAGAATTCTTTATGGCCCTTTTGTTGCACTCAAGGAGGCATTTATTTTACCTTTGGAAGCACGATGTTGCTTTCATATTTCAGTTGCCTTGACCCTAAAAGAGAAACCAACCTAAGCTCAAGCCCTGCTCTGCTCTACCCTCAGGGTAAATAAAGTTGAATGTCCTTTGCTCCATCCACCACAATTTCGGCAAGCCTATAATTGATTAACTCGTTTGCTCCGAAGAATCCAAGGGCACGGTAGTTGTTGGATGATTGAAACTTTAAACAGCTAGTCAACCCATGAGCAAATACAGCCATGTTTTCTCCATGTAAGCCACAGAAGGATGCCTATTGATTTATTGGTTGTAAGTGGCACGTGAGTGTTCTCTAATGATTCGACTGATGGAAGTTATTTACTATTAGTTCATGAGTTAATTTTGAACTTGAATTTGCATGTCTTCATTGCATGGAAAAATATGCTTGTCATGTATGATTTTCATGTTCAGAAAGTAATTTTTTTTAGATTGTCTAATCATGTATGCATTGTACGCATTGGAGTTTTCTACATAAAATTAAGATTGTATTAGTTTTGTTTCTAATAAATCAAAAACACGTGCTAGTTAATATTTGTTTAATTTTCTATCGAAGTCATTTATTCAACTCTTAATTAAATTTTTTTTTTCTAGACTTGAAAGGCTGTTATAAGTAAATAATGATAATTGAAACCAAGTATTGAGATCTTTTGATAATATTTGAATTGAAGTCTTTGACTTGGTCTTTTGGCAACCTATCAAGTTTTGTATCTCTTTTATGAGTAATGAACTTTATACTTTAATTTTGTATTATTAAGGTGGTGAGTGATTTGTATCTTTAGAGTGATAAGTTACTTACGTCTATATCTTTTTGGTTTTGTACTTTAGAGTGGTGAGCAAAAACTATCATTTGTGTAAGTAACATGTTACTTTATGATATTCATATCATCCCAGTATCAAGTTGGTATCAGAGCTTAGGATTTACAATCATGACTTTTCATGGACATTGTGGGTCAAATTCAAGAGGGACATTCATGCTCTTTAAATGGATGAAATGAGAAGACAAAACCAACAACTTAAGCACCGTCTTGAATGATATAAGAGTCAAGATAATGATGATGATGATGATGAGAATAATTCTAAGATTAGTTCCTCTAGCAATAATGAAGAGGATGTTAATCCTTTCCATCATAGACCACACCATAATGCTAGTGATCGTTCTTCTTCTCGGCATCAAAGAAAAAAAATAATAGAAGGCTTTATCAAAATTCTTATGTGAGAGTTGATATTTTTAAATTAGAGGGGAAAATGCCTTATGATTTCATTTATTAGCTTCAAATTATAGAGAGGGTTTTTGATTTCAAAGAGTTTCTTGATGATAGAAAAGTGAAGTTGGTAACTCTTAAACTAAAAAAAAAAAATATGTCCTTATAACGGGAGAATCTTAAGAAGCAAAGGGCTTGTGAGGCAGAAGCAAGATTAAGTGTTGAGAGAAGATGAAAATGGAGCTTAAAAGGAGATTATTGCCTGAACTATTGGTAATGGACTTTTCTCAAGTTTCATAATCTAAGGCAATCTAAACTGATTGTAGAAGAATATACTATGGAATTTGAATTGCCCATGCTAAAGTGTGATATTATCGAGCCTGAAGAGCAAAAAATAGCCTCATATTTCAGTGGATTAAAAGAGAATTTCTAATGTGGTTCAGTTATAGCCTTATTAGACATTCAATGACATGAAAAAACTTTCTTTGAATATGAAAAAAAAAGTTAGAAAGACTAGCTGGAAATCGGCATCTAAAAAGAGCTCTTCCAACCGAGGGAATGCTCCATTCTTTAAGAATACTATAGCAATAAAGTTTTTTTTTTATTAGGGGTTCAAAGAAGGTAAGCATTGGGGATGGTCCTAAAGTAATTGGTTATTTAAGTTCCAATAAAAAAAGTGTTTTAAGTTTCAAGGGTATGGACATATTGCTTCTGATTGTTCAAATCATAAAATTATTGTTGTTATAGAGGAAGAGATAACTAACAAAGATGACTTGCCGAATGAATCAGATTAAGAAGATGAAGTGGCTTATACTAATCAATGTGGGTTACTTATCATTCAACAAAATCTGAATGTTCATGAAGATTGGATTTGTTGCAGCATGTTACAACTATTGTAGTACAAATGGGAAAGTTTGTGACATAATCGTTGATAGTAGTGCTAGTGCTAATGTTGTATCTGCTGATATAGTAAAAAAGTTGTAGTTCAAGATGGAAGCACACTTTTAACCCTACAAATTGAGGTGGTTAAAAATTAAGCATGAACAAAAGGTAAAAAATTAGTGTCTTGTTTTATTTTATATTGGAAAAAAGTATTATGATCTGGTATGTTGTGATGTAATACCAATGGATGCATGTCACTTATTGTTTGGTTGTCCATGGAAAGTGCAGTATGATGGCTTTGAAAATACTTATTCTTTTATAAAAGATGGCATGAAGATTATATTAGGTCTTTCTAAACTTGAACTTATTTTTAAATCTACTAAAGGGGAAGAAAATCTTTTGGTTACTTGTTCTGAAATGGAAAAACTTATTAATCATAAGGATTTGACTTATGCTCTTGTTGTTTTTTTAGAAAAATACTGAAATAAATGAATTGCCTCCTGAAGTACAACCTTTGCTTGATGAGTGTCCTGATGTGGTTCTTGAAGATATACCACCTAGACTTCATTTGATAACGGATATTCTACATTGCATTGATTTCATTCTAGGTGTTATACTCCGTAACAAGATAGCATATCGAATAAGTCCTATCGAACATGCAGAGTCACAAAGGTAGGTTGACAAGTTGATTTCAAAGGGCTTAGTAAGGGGTAAGTAAGAGTTCATGTGATGTGCCCTCTTTTCCTATTCCAAAAAAGAATGGTTTGTGAAGAATGTGCATTGATAGTCATGCAGTGAGCAAAATCATTATCAATTATAGATTTTATATTCCCCAGCTAGATGACTTGCTAGATTAACTTTATGATGCTACCATATTTTTAAAGATTGATCTTAGAAATAGCTACCATTAGTTCTGAATGAGAGTTGGTGATGAATGGAAAACAACATTTAAAATTATGGATGACCTTTTTGAATGGATGGTTATGGCATTTAACCTTTCTAATGCACTTGATACTTTCATGAGAATGATAAATAATGTGTTTAAACATTTTATTAGAAAATTATTATTGTTTACTTTGATGATATTCTTGTATACAATAAGGGTAAAAAGGAGCATTTTAGTCACTTGCAAGAAGTATTTCAAAATGTTAGGAGTTAGAAATTCTATGTTAACTTAAAGAAATGTAAATTCTTTACTAACAGCTTTGTTTTCTTGAGTTTTGTTGTTTCCAGCGAATGAGTGAAGATGAATCCTATAAAGATTGAAGCAATTCTAAGCTAGTCACGTCTTCAAACTCTTTATGATATTTAGAGTCTTCATGGCCTAACATCTTTTTATTGGCATTTCATAAATAAAAAAAACCTCAACACTATCACTACTCCAATAACTAAATGCCTGAAAGAAGGTAGTTTCAAGTGGAATGATGAGGTCGAAAAGAGTTTGGAACTTATAAAACAAAAGGTGACCAATGTCCCTATTCTTTCTCTACCTGATTTCCAAAAAGTTTTTGAAGTTGAATGTGATGTATTCTAATGTTGGCATTGTGTGTTATTTTTAACCAAAAAGGTAAACCTATTGATTTCTATGGTGAAAAGCTCAGCGATTCACAAAGAAAATATTCAGTTTATGACGAGTTCTATGTCATTTTTCACACTTTGTACCATTGATGTCAATATTTATGTCCAAAGACATTTGTGTTGTTTTTTTTTTATCATGAAGCTTTGAAGTTTCTTGATCGCCAGTAGAAACTTAGTCGAAGACATGCTCATTGGGTTGAATTCCTATAAACTTTCAGTTTTTCTATGAAACATAAACTGGAGTTCATAATGTTATTATTGATGCTTTGAGTTGGATACATTTGTTCTTGATTAATATGAAAGTGGAAGTGACATGTTTTAAAATGTTATAAGACCTTTACAAGTGTGATGGTGATCTTAACATGAGCTAAATACAAAAGTGGTATTTCCAAGCATTTTATTATGTTGGACGATTATCTTTTAAAAGAAAACCATTTGTGTATTCCTTAAATTTCTTTAAGGGAAGCCATTATCTTTAAAGCTCATAATGATGGACTTAGTGGACATTTTCAGAGAGATAAAACACTTATTATTATCCATGATAATTTCTTTTAGCCATAGATTGAGAGAGATGTTACAAGGTTCATACAGTGTTGTAGGACATGTCATTTTTCTAAATCATATAGTTATAATTTAGGTTTATACACTCCATTTCCAATAGGTAAGACTTTTTGGGAAGATGTCAACAAGGATTTTGTGCTAGGTTTGTCTAGAAGTTCAAGGAACAAAGATTTAGTTACGATAATGATTGTTCATTTCTCTAAAATGTTACATTTTTTTTCCAAGTAGCAAAACACTTGATGTTATTAATATTATTTTGATTTATACTTCAAGGAGATTGTTAGACTTTATGGTATTCTAAAATCAATAACTTCATATCAAAATTCCAAGCATAGGAGTTATTTTTGGGGTACACTTTGAAGGAAACTTAAAACTCATCTTCAATTCAGCACTAATTGGCATCCATAAAATAATAGACAAACTAAAATCATCAATCAGAGTTTAGGAAATCTTTTGAGAAGTTTCGTGAAGAAGAATATTTGAGATTGGAATATTATATTGCCACAAGCTGAATTTGCTTGCAACAATTTTACTTGCCAAAGTATTGGTTGTAGTCCTTTTCAAGTTGTGTATAGTAAAAATCCATTAAGTCTATTGAACTTAATTCCTCTTCCAACAAGTTAGAATTTTAGTGGTGATGCTAAAAAAAGGCTAAACAGCTTAAAATGTTGTTTGCACAAGTTTGTGACAAGATTGAAAGACAAAATCAAAAGTATCAAGCTTAAGCTAATAAGCATCATAAATATATAGAGTTTAAAGAAGGCGATTTGGTTTAGTGTATCTTAGCAAGAAAAGGTTTTCACAGGGAAAATTTGTTAAGCTCAAATCTAGAGCCGATGATCTATTTAAGATTTTGAGGCAGATTGGTAAAAATTCTTAAAAGATTGAATTGCTTGTATATCTAGACATTTCAAATACTTTTAACATGACTAACTTAGCTCCATGTTATGTTGTTGATAGTACATATGACCCTTCAACCAGGGGAATATGACATATGAGTGTCCTTTAATAATCCTATTGACGTTGGGTTATTTGATTTTGGGTTGACAATGCAAATGAATAAAGTCCTTGGTTATGTTTACTATCAACTCATGGGCCAACTTTGAGCTTGCATTTGCATATCTTTAATGAATGAGAAAATAAGCTTATCATATGTGGTTCTCAAGTTCAAAATATGATATTTTTAGATTGTCCAGCCATGCATGCATTTGACTTTTCTACATAAAGTTATGATTGTTTTGATTTTTAAGCTTTCTAAGTGTCTATTTTTGTTTCTAACGAGTCAAAAACATGTGCTAGTAAATAATTATCTAGTTTTCTATCAAATTCATTTATTTGGATCTAAATTAATTTATTTTGTTATTTACCTAGACTTAGAGGGTTATTTCAAATATATAATGATGATTCAAACCATGTATTGAGATCTTTTAGCAAAATTTGAATTAAAGTCTTTGACTTGGCCTTTACTAACTTATCATTTTTTGTATCTCCTTTGTGAGTAGTGGACTTTATACCTTAACTTTGTATCTCTAAAGAGGTCAGTGATCTATATCTTTAGAGTGGTGAGTTATTCGCATCCGTATCTCTTTGATTTTGTACCTAAAGTAGTGAGCAAAAAATATTATTTGTGTGAGTGACTTGTTACTTTGTGATATTCATAACATCTTGGTAACAACAAGTGTTTGGACAATTATGAATAAATGGATTACAAATAATCCAGATAAATAGATGATGCATGTTAAAGACCAAGTCAAAAACACAAATATTAGAGACCAAGTCAATGAGGAAATGATAGAAAATGAGCATATTTGATCTTTGGGAGTTACCGAAGTATATTTAAATGAAAACTTGAATTTTGAGTTCTTATTACTCTCATGTTATATATCTCATGTAATACTCATGTAGAGTATAGTGATGATATGAAAGACTTCTTTTACAATTAGAATTCTAAAACTTTACATGGTATAGGAGCCATTCTAAACATCTTATCTTCTACAATATTTGTCTCTTCCAACTCTAACCCAAACTCATCCTAACTTCTAGCCTTTATAATTATACCTCATATGGTCACAGTCAAGCTCCACCATGATAATTATCTTTTTTAGAAAGCCTAGATGGTTCTATATTTTACAGATTAAGGTGTTTTCAACTATATTAATTTCTCTTTCAAAACCATCTCTAATCCTCAAAAGCTCACTCTCTACAGTAATATCTCCCCCTTATCAAATCTTGTCTATCTTTAATAGATACAATAGGATAATCTCATTATGAGCACTTTTATTGCCCTTTTTTTTTATTGAAAGTGTACTTTCTCAGGTTATCAGCTATAACATGTCTCAAGATGTGTGACTAAACATTGAATAAAGTCTCTCCTCTCAGTTAAAGGCTCGTATTATTCATATTCAGACTAAGCTAGCTACTACCATCAAAGATGCTTCCTCCACCAATGATTATTTTTTTATCATATTAAGAAGCTCTCCAATGAGCTTGTAATTATTGGTCAACTCCTCTTTTATGATGTTATCATCTCTTACATCTCAACCAATTTAGGAATTGATTATGAGTTGCTAATTTCTACTCTTACTGTATGGCCAAATCCTTTTAAACTTGAAGAGTTCTATTCTCTTCCACTTATAAGTGAGTCTTGACTTAACCATCACAATCAAGCTATACCAATTATAAATGTTATTACTAATGTTGTGATAATAAATTCTCCATAAACTTATAGACGAGGCTGTAATGGAGGATATCGAGGTCTAGGGCATGATAATTGTGGTGGTAATAATACTTATTATGTTGGACCCTAGAGGGATAGCCTAAGTAAATCTAAGAGGGGGTGAATTAGGTATGTAAGGTAAAACTAAAATTTAGAAACTTTTTACCTGATAATATACAATTCTAAATGCTCAATCTAATATGAAAGAAATAAAAAATATAAATACGATAATTAAAGAGTTAGAGTTTAGAGAGAGTGCATCAAGTTTTATAGATGTTCGATAAACCACATACTTCTCTCTTTGAACTTCTGTTTAAGAGTTCCATTATCAAACACTAGTTTTCTTAGAGAGTGAGACCAAATCATTATATGGTCTTTTTACGGGTGTAAGATCAAACTCAATCCTTTTGCGAGCTTAGAATCAAATCATTATCTCTACTCTTTTTGCAAGCTAAAACTATAAAACCTTTCACCAATATTTGTTGAAGGACAAATATTAAATGACTCACAATTTAGTTTTTAAGAGACTTTTCCAAATTTTTAAAGCGTCACTTATATTTTCCACAATATACTCTCTTGATAAAGTTTATTGGAACAACAATTAAGATTTTTTGGAGGATTTTTGACAATTCACATTTAACCTTGTTTTTGGATAATTACAAATGAAACAAAGATGTTATAATTTATTTTTGAGAGTGAGTATGCTT
>Ga0325403_1002944_pt1 | contig 15308 bp, 14 predicted proteins | sample PopdelMetagenome_19_FD_205665 | JGI IMG/M metagenome (GOLD analysis project Ga0325403, IMG submission 205665) | Populus deltoides microbial communities from Bellville, Georgia, United States - Xylem-PdKOR-R4 | ecosystem: Host-associated > Plants > Phyllosphere > Stem > Wood/Secondary xylem...
CCCCCCTACCAAAATGAAACATTATCCTCAATGTTCTAAGGTAGAAAGATAGAGTATAAAAGACATCACCTGAAACAACGACTACTGACAAAGCTGAAACACACTTAAACAAATATAAGAAACAACAAAACACAAATATTATGCTATTAATAAAATCAAAAGACACAAGGTTTCACAAACAAAGGCTCAAATCTAATTTAAGCTTTTTATGGCTTTCCATAGTTGACCAATTTATGCGACTTATGGAGGGATCAAGTACAAGGATGAAAGATTGTAGTTGGTCAATCAATTATTCAGCAATAGCAATAGAGATTATGATTTGTTGTGCCGAAGACGTTAGAAATTTATGTTCCACAGCTTGATCAAGAAAAGACAACAAATTACCATAAAAACAATTAACATTTAACAAACCTACAGGTTTATGGTGAATGTACAGTTGGGCCCAAGAGAAAATATGAACGATCTCTTCCAATGTGCCCAGACCACCTGGTAAGGCAATGTAGGCGTCAGCATGGTTAAACATTGCATTCATTCAATTAGACATTGTGGACACCTGTAGTTCCTCTTCAATTATTTTTCCAATGATGTTGCCTTTTGCTAAAGCTTTGGGAATGACCTCCAAAACTTGACTACCTCCTAAAATGCAGCTATTGACACACCCCGTATTAACCCAAGGCTACCTCCCCTATACACTAAATGAATCTTTCTCTCAGCTAGTACCTGACCAAGATGATTTGCTGATTCTAAAAACTCCTTTTCTTTTCCAAGACTGGATCCATCGAAAACACAAATATTTCTTATGTGATGACTTGAGGAACCTGCCATTTCTACACATTTCTATATCTATTTAATGTGTGGGTTGAGTAGAAATAAAGGGAAGGAAGAGAAGATTTTATAGATGAGAAATTGAAAATGCAATCATACCACCTATATGTAGGCCAACTGGAGTCTCTCTCTCTCTCTCTCTTTGTTTTTTTAAAAAAACATGTGTATGTACAAGTAGTTGTGATTGTGGCTCCCATCTTCCCTTGGTTTTACGTCCAAGAACGGCTAAAAGGCTCTATATGGGTCGGGCATAGGCTTCCCTTCCAGTTTTCTTAAAAACTGGCAAACAGGGTCTTTCTTAGTCAGATTCCCAAGACTATGATGAGCATGTTCTTTATGAAAATGGGGCCATAAATCATGAATTGCACGATGGACATCTCCACTATGATGAGACTTAAGAGTCAATAGAAGATTATCTAAAGACTCTCTATGTTTTGAAATAAATCCCACTTTTTGATAATTTTCACAGGTTTTGCAGAATACATGTGAGCCCCTGAACATGGTGGGCCAGTAAAATCCATTTTGTAAAATTTTTATAGTTGTCTTTCTTGATGAAAAATGACCCCCACATGCCTCGGAATGACAAAATTTCATAACACTACTTACCTCATTGTCAAGAATGCATCTTTGATATATTTGATTAGGACAATATTTGAATAAGTAAGGGTCATCCCAATAAAAGTTCTGCACGTTGCTCAAAAACTTTTGTCTTGGGTATCCAAATGAGCTGGCAAAAATCCTGAAGCAAGAAAATTATCAATATTAGCAGACCAAGGTATTGAACTAAGAGAAAGTAAAGATTCATCAGGAAAGTAATCATTAATTGGAGTGATGTCAGATGTCGAATCTATTGTCAATTTTGACAAATGATCCGCAACAACATTTTCATTGCATTTTTCATCCTCGATTTCTTCATGTTTGAAAGTTTCAAAGATTTCAGAATCGTGATTAACTTCCCTTTGTTTGGTCATGGCATGAGGAAATGGAAGTACTGGTGGGGATTAGTCTTTTCTTTGCAATGTTCAGGTTTAACCCCTTCCTTACCCTCAGAGATTGACTCATCATCTTTCTCACAAGGTTCAAGAATGGGTTTTTCAATAACCTTACCACTGTAAAGAGTAATGACTGATTGGACTTGATCCATATGTTGGCTTCCAAAACTACTTGCATTTGCATTGTGTTGCCCCTTGGGATTTTGATGTGGTTGAGATGGAAACTTACCTTTCTCCTAAAAACTGAGAGTAGATGTGAATTTTACAAAAGTATCTTTAAAATCTGTCATGGTTTGAGCAAATTGAGTGTTGATTGCCTTTTGATTTTCAATGAATGCATGCAATGTTTTCTCAAGATTTCTTCTAGGAGGGGGAGCATAAGGAGGTGCATATCCATGAAAATTTTACAAATTATGGTGTGCTTGAAACGGTGGCTGTGAAGTTTGTGCATTATTGTTATCACTCTTCCAACTAAAATTGGGTGATTTCTCCAACCAGGGTTGTATATTTGCGAGTATGGTTTATGATTGGGCCTTCGGAAACTGTTCAAAGCATAGGCTTGTTCATGAAGGCATTCCTTGAAAGAAGACAAAGTTGGACAGTCATTGGTTGAGTGTTCATTGGTTTCACAGATTCAACACATAATGTCTTGAACAAATTTTAACTGACCACTCTTTTTCAATTCTAGTGCCTCGACTTTTCTAGCTAAAGATGCAAACTTGGCTTGGAGGTCATGATCTTCCCTAAGGTTGTACATACCTCCACTAGATGTATGAGATTGAGTTTTACCCGGTGCCTCACAAATACCTGTAGTGTCCTAATTTTGAGCATTTTTTAGCTAACAAGTCTAGATACACCATTGCTTTATTAGGGTCTTTATCTTTAAAAGTTCCATTGCACATCAATTCCATCATTTGTTTATCTTTAGGTGTTAACCCTACATAAAAAATGTGAAACCAATCTTCATATTTCGAAACCATAATGAGGGCAAGTATTAAGCAAGTCTCGATACCTATCCCAACATTGGTAAAATGTTTCTCCTGGTTTTTTAGTGAAAGTTATGATTTGTCTTTTGAAAGAGTTTGTTCTATGAGAAGGGAAAAACTTCTTTAAAAATTAATGTTGCATTTCATCCCAAGCACGAATAGATCCTGGTCTCAAATTTTGTAACAATGTTTTAGCTTTATCCTTTAAAGAAAAAGAAAAAAGCTTTAATCAGATGGTGTTCATGCTGCAATTTGAGTTATTATAAATGTTACAGAGCTTCTCAAATTCTCTCAAATGCAAGTATGGATTTTCTAGATCTAAACCATGAAAAGAAGGTAAAAGTTGAATAATGTCTGCCTTAAAATTAAAATGAGATGCATTAGGGCGGAAAACTATGCATGAAGGTGCACTTGTTCTTGTGGGATTCATGTGGTCTCTAAGTGTTCTAACAAGGTTATTCTCATTATGAAACGACCGGTTATCTTCTTCGGCTATATTTTCTGAAAATGATGAGGATACCCTACAAAGTCTACCACTTAATGTACGTGACCAAACTCTCATGCACGTGTAGGAAGAGAATAAAAGGAAGAAAAGAAAATAAAAAAAAGAAACAAAACTTAGATAAAATGAAATGTGAAAAGAGAATAAAATAAATATTATAATTTATACAAGAATTTACCTCCCCGGCAATGACACCAAAAACTTGACACGATCAAAAAATTGATGTCTTATCCTAGATGTAGGAGTGTCGAAGTAATAAATAACCCGACAAAACTAGGGTTGAACCACAAGGAGGTGAACTATATAAATTACAAATAATATATATATTTAATAAAACAAGAGTTTATGAGAATTTTATGGGATATTGATGTAAGGATTAAATAAGGATAAAAAAATTGTCAAGGTTAGAGGATCCATTAATGGTATTTCAAATAAGTATAGTATAAACTCTTTTTATTACTCAACTGGAAACCATATACAAAGAAGGTTCCAATCGGATTATAAATTGTTAACATGATTACATTAGTTATCTTGTTCGAATAATGCTAATACTTGTAAATGTTGTTATAGTATCAAACTTGTTATTATAAAACATGCTTTAGTTAAGGAGTTATTGATACTTCAAGTGCAAAATGATGATATAAAACCTTGATAAAAATATACTTTTAAGTAATAATCACTTTTCTTTGTCTTCTCAATTTTAGTAGTTAAACTCATCAATCAATCATTTGATTTATGTGATAAGCCTGCATTTAAAATGAACATTTACCATAAATTAAAGGTATCTTATATTATCAAACTTGTTATTATAAAACATGCTCTAGTTAAGGAGTTATTGATATTTCAAGTGCAAAATGATGATATAAAACCTTGATAAAAATGCTTTTTTAAGTACTAATCACCTACCCAAGTTGTACCTAAAAAGTCTGGAGTCACTGTGATAACAAATGAGAAGAATGAGTTAATTCCAACTAGGACTATTACTGGTTGGCGCATATGCATTGACTATAGGAAACTTAATTCAATTATTAGAAAAGATCATTTTCCTTTACCTTTCATGGATCAAATCCTAGAAAGAGTTGCAAGTCATCAATTTTATTGTTTCCTAGATGGCTATTCAGGTTACAACCAAATTAAAATTGCATTGGAAGATTAAGAGAAGACTACTTTCACATGTCTATTTGGTATTTTTACATATCAAAGGATGACTTTTGGATTATGTAATGCACCAGCCACGTTTCAAAGATGCATGCTTAGCATATTCAGTGATATGGTTGAACATGTTCTTCAGATTTTTATGGATGCTTTTCTGTTTTAGGTGATTCATTTGATGATTGTTTAACTAACTTGGAAAAAGTTTTGAGCAGGTGTGAAGAAAAGAATCTTGTGCTAAATTGGGAAAATGTCATTTTATGGTAACAAATGACAATGCACTTAGTCACATTGTTTCATCAACAGGAATTGAGGTTGACAAATCTAAAATCGAGTTAATTGCCAACTTACCAACCCCAAAATCTGTTAAAGATAGATTATTTTTAGGACATGCTGGTTTTTATAGAAGGTTCATTAAAGATTTTAGTGTAATATCTAAGTCATTGAGTAACCTTCTAACAAAGGATAATATTTTTGAATGGACTGAACATTGTGAAGAAGCCTTTGTTAAACTTAAAAACTTGCTTACTTTTGCTCCTGTCATTCAACCTCCTGATTGGTCATTACCTTTTGAAATAATATGTGACGCTAGTGATTATGTCGTGGGTGCTGTCTTGGGACAAAGAAAAGATAAGAAACCTTATGTGATTTACTATGCAAGTAAAACTTTAAATAGTGCTCAAATGAATTACACTACCACTAAAAAAGAATTACTTGCAGTAGTATTTGCATGTGAAAAATTCAGGTCTTATCTTGTTGGCTCACCTGTTGTTGTTTTTAGTGATCATGCAGCATAGAAATATCTTCTTTCTAAGTAGGATTCTAAGGCTAGATTGGTGTAGTGGATTTTGTTACTTCAAGAATTTGATATCACAATTAAGGACAAGAAAGGCACCGAAAATGTTGTCACTGATCATTTGTCAAGATTGACAACAAATTCGAGATCTGACATCACACTAATCGATGACTACTTTCCTGATGAATCTTTATTTTCTGTCTCTACAATGCCTTGGTTTGCTAATATTGTTAATTTTCTTGTTTCAGGACATTTGCCAGCTCATTGGAGTACCCAAGACAAAAGAAAGTTCTTGAACGAAGTGAAGAAGTTTTATTGGGATGACCTTTATTTATTCAAATATTGTCCTGATCAAATATTTTTGAAGATGCATTCCTGACAATGAGGTAAGTAGTGTCATTAAATTTTATCATTCTGAGGCATATGGGGGTCATTTCTCATCAAAGAAGACGACTGCAAAAATCTTACAATGTCGATTTTATTGGCCCACCATGTTTAAGGACACGCATGCACTCTGCAAAACTTGTGAAAATTGTCAAAAGGTAGGATCTATTTCAAAACATCACATGATGCCTTTAAATCTTATTCTTGTGATTGAAATCTTTGACTGTTGGGGTATAGATTTCATGGGTCCATTTCCTCCATCATTTGGTTTTGTATACATATTAGTCGCAGTGGATTATGTTTCAAAATGGATAGCGTCAATTCCAAGTCGAAACAATGATCATAAAACAATGATCAAGTTTTTGAAAGAAAATATTTTGAGTCGGTTTGGAATCCCTCGAGCCATGATAAGTGACGGTGGAATACATTTCTGCAATAAGCCATTTGAGTCTTTAATGAAGAAATATGGAATTACACACAAAGTTGCCACCCCTTATCACCCTCAGACAAGTGGACAAGTAGAACTTGCTAATAGGGAGATCAAACAAATCTTGGAAAAAACAGTGAACCTTAATTGGAAGGACTGGTCTTTGAAACTTATTGATGCACTTTGGGCTTATTGAACTACTTTTAGAACATCATTAGGTATGTCACCTTATAGGTTGGTTTATAGGAAATCTTATCACTTGCCTGTGGAATTTGAACATAAAGCTTATTGGGCTATCAAAGCTTTCAATTCAAATCTTGATGATGCTAGCCAGCTACGTAAGTTACAAATAAATGAGCTAGAAGAAATAAGAAATGATGCATATGAGAATTCAAAAATTCATAAAGCAAGAATCAAAGAGTTTCATGACAAGAGAATCTTGAGAAAAACATTTGATGTTGGTCCAAAAGTTTTGCTTTATAATTCTCGACTCCATTTATTTCTTGGAAAGCTAAGATCAAGATGGAGTGGTCTATTTATTGTGAAACATGTGTATCCTTATAGGGCCTTTGATATTGAGAATCCAAAGAATGATAATGTTTTTAAGGTAAATGGACATCGTTTGAAAGCTTATTTTGATAGTTTTCCTAGTGAAAATGAATCCATTGGTTTGAATGATTCTATATATAAAGGTTGATTTTTTTTTCTCACATTGTTTTCGTGTTTCTTTTTGGTGTGTCTCTTGTTTTGCTAGTCTTTCTCCAACCCCAGTCAAATGGCGAATAACGGTACTCCGTGACTTTTATGTCGGTTCTTTCAGTTTCCCATGATAACTGATATTTGTGTATATATTTGTTCAATTCCTTATTCCTTCTCTTTTCTTTGCATCTCTTTTCTATTTCTCATCTAAAAAAAATGGACATCATTCTTGAAAAATTGAAAAAGTATTTTCACGTTTTGTCTAAAAATGCGATTGCAAAAATTTATCGTGCTAGGTGTGAAAAATTAAGGTTATTAATAAACCATGGAGTTCCTAAAGATATTCATTGGATGATTGAAGCAAAGGTCCAATTATCAGGCAAGTCTTCAAATTCTTTTATTTCATACATGTCTAAGACAGGTAAAAGCATTTTTGCAAAGAAACGTCGTGCGAAATGACTGAAAGTTTGTCACCGATGTGCCAGATGGACTTGTAATGCACAATGTCGTTCTTTAGGAATGATATCTATAAACCGTGAAGATAAAATACAATTCATTAAGGATGGCTGAGTAAGGAGTCTTTAAATAATCTTCTATTAACTCTTGAGATGCATCCTAGTGAAGATGTGCATCGTGCAATTCATGATTTATGGCACCATTTTCATAAAGAACATGATCGACTTAGTCTTGGAAATCTGACTAAAAAAGACCATGTTTGTCAGTTTTTAAGAAAACTGGATGGGAAGCTTATACTCGACCCATAGAGGGCATTTAAGCCGTTCTTGGACGTAAAACAAAGGGAAGATGTGAGCCACAATCACAACTACTTGTACATACACATGTTCTGGAAAAAAAAGAGTGAGTGAGACTCCAGCTAGCCTACATATAGGTGATATGATTACATTTTCAATTTCTCATCTATAAAATCTTATCTTCCTTCCCTTCATTTCTACTCAACCCATACATTCAACAGATATAGAAGTGTGTAGATATAGTATAAACTCTTTTTATTAATCAACTAGAAACGACACACAAAGGAGGTTCCAATCGGATGATTTATCCTTAATAGTTCATTATAAATTTTTAACATGATCATATTAATTATCTTATTTTAGTAACACCATACTTTTAAATATTGTCAGGAATTCATGATGTTAACTTATGTTAACATCTATCATATAAGAAAACATGATATTTACTTATCATTGCAACACTACTTTTAGTTTCAATAGTTTCTATATAAAAAATGGCATCTGCCTAACGTAGTTCAAAAATAGTTTTACTTATTCTATATATATATATATATATATATATATATATATATATATATATATATATATATATCACACAAACTATAAGGATTCTTTCATAACCATTCAATTAATTTTATTTTTATAAGCAAGAGTGTATTGTCTACTTATTTGATGTGTGGCAATACAGTTACTACATTTTCATGTTCAGCTAATTTCTCATCTATAATTCACATCATTCTGACCGGGCAATTATTTATTCTATTTAACTTATTTATCAATTATTCCATCAACGATACTTCCCTTGGATATATCCTTTTCAGTAATCTTCCTTTTGATTGCCACGTAATCCGACAATTCTCTAGACTAATAGCCAATAATTCTAATATTCTAATCGAGTGTCCCATATTGTTCATTATGGATCTTTTTATATAAGCCATTGTCTTTCCGGCATCTCATTTGGATATCATTCATTCCGGCATTCCCAACTGAATGTCCATCGTTATTTAATTTAAGCTTTTCTTGTAAAAGCTAACATCCATCCAATATCTCTTTGGATATCATCGATTCCTGCATTCCCAACCGAATGCCTATCGTTATTTAATTCTGGCTTTTCTTATCAAAGCCAACATTTACCTGATATCTCATCCCGATATCATTTACTCTCAATTCCTTATTGATACCCGAGTACTTTTCAAATTTAACTCAGCAATACCATAATAAAAGATATAATGTTAAACAATGTTTCCTAAGGCATAGGTTACCTACTTGGGGCCTGCTAGCTGTCGAGAGCTAGTACTCGACTACTGCACGATGCTAACACCCTTTCCTGTATCAAAGGGTGTTATGGAAACTTTACACATATATTTACAACTTTCATGAAAGAGCACATTCCAAATTCTATAAATTTCTAGTCTAAACTCAGTCATAGATTTCATAACAAGGCTATCCAGATTGCATTTTCCAGCCATTCACCATCCATTTCTAGAACTAAGACACCAACATCTTTCAAGTTGTCAACACTAAAAATTATTATCATTCATGTTACTTTTCAAGTACACAAATTAAACTAGGACACTTGCATGATTAGTCAGAGCATTTCTCATTTGCTACTAGTATTTCCCATCAATCATTCAAATTTTTGCACATATAACTCATCACTAACACATACAATTTCAGCAGCACACCTTGAGTTTTATTTCTTAAATTGAATTTTCTTACAATGATTTCTTATTAAGAAACTAACACATTTAACCTTCCTTACTTAATTCTTACTTACTCAACATAAATGGTTTTTTTTTTCCAAACTCTTATTATCAAGTCACATTGACATAGTTTCAAGGGCATAACTAATAATATAGCCAACAATTCAGCCATGGTTGCCAATTTATCAAGTGGGGAGAAACATGGATTGTGTATTTTTCTTTTCAATTCCTTGACTTTTCACATTCATGTTTGCGATTTCCTCACTTTACTCAATTTAATTTTTATCACAATACAAGAAATCCACTCCCATCCATTTATCCCTATCTTGGCCGAAACTTAAACTAAAGGGGGAAGGGGATTTCTTTTTCAATTCTTCATGTTTAATACTACTTTACTCATCATTCTAACATTTTCACAAACTTCTCACGTTCATAAACAAAACTCTAGCTCTTAGTTTACACTAACCATTCTCAACATGCATGTAACAATTAATAACTTAATCTTGGGTTAGTAATAGCTTACTTACCTTGTTAAGATGGATGAACTAACATAATATTCAAGATTTGGAATTCCTTACACTTCTCTTCTTTTTCTTTTCTCCAATGTTGTGGTTTTAACTTCCTAGTAGTGTAACTCTCCAAGTTCACTCAATTTCTTCTATACAAATGTTCACTCTTCTTCTATACAAATGCTCACTCTTCTTCCTAATCACCTTATTTATATCTCTCTTTGGTGTTTGTATAGAGAAAAATGGGGTTGAAGGTTAAGAACTCTCCATCCCTTTCTGCTCTCTTTTTTCCATCAATTTGGGAGAGAAAAAGAGGGGTATTTATACTCCTCTCTCTTGGCAATTTCTAATTTAAGTCCCCAAGACTTGTTCATCTTTATAAGTTTACTATTAATCAATCAATCCTTCATTCTTTTAAATCAATTAGTCCCACTTCATTTTTCATATTTCCACATTAGGTAAAATTTCAATTTGGTCTCTCCATATTTATTTACTTATTTGGTCTTTATCTTACTTTTATTCTTCTTTTCTATCTAATTATTTAACTAATTAGCTCATATATAATTCAACTAATTTTTCATCATCGGTTATTATCTTTTTTTTAAGGTCTTTACATAATATATGTGATATTATTTAGGGAAAAAATTGATATTTTATTTATTTACAAGGTTTCTAGGTTTCTTTTTAAAAAGAATGTTATACCTTTTATTTTCTGTAAAGTAAATAGTGGAGAACAAAATACCTGAAAAACACAAAAGAAAAGAGTTGGCTCTCAAAGGCATAACAATCCCTTTATCTTAAAAAGGTTTAAGAGATTTTTCACTGGTGATTCGTGTGAATTACTGTTAGAGGCTGATCACTTGAACAACTTATAGTTTGCGACAACTCAATCTTGAAGCAATTATTAAAATATGAAAAGAATATTTGATCTTCAAGTAATTTTTTCTTTCACCGTGTGAATGCATTTCGGAAATCCAACACCTTTTACGTAGGATTTCCAATTGAAGATTGTTAGCTATATTATTTGATGCTCCTGTATATAAAATAATTACAAAACCTGAACGATTGTACATAAGGAAATTCTTTTCTTTCCACATACCAAAACTTTTGCACGTAAGTTTCAAGTTTTGGTATTTCTTAAGACATGAGAACTTGATTGGTTGGTCTATGGAAGACTCATTGAATTTTTATAAATAAGGTTTTTGATAGATACATGGTACTCGCCAGTGATTTTTGTTTGTCAATTTAATTAGTCATTTGAGTCGAGTCATATGTAGGTTTCGTCTTACCTAATTTTTCTCAAGACACGGAATATGGCAATGCACATCAAGAGCTGTCTCTTTTATTTTTTTCGTAAGAGCTCCTTTTAAAAAAAGTATAGATAAGATACCCTTATACATGCAAAAATTCTTGCTGGTTTTAACATATCATCTAGTTAGAAGAAGGAAAAAAAAAGAAAACAGAAAGCATTTTTCATCATTCACTAGTCTTTACACAAAGCTATTCTTGACACATTCAGCTAATTATATGTTTTACTACTAGCCAAAATAAGTGTGATGTGTGGTTGAAGGGACATTAATTATGTTTGTGATATAAAAATTTTATATAGTGGAGACCATCATCCTTCAGTGTAGACTCTCAATTTTTTTTATTTTTTATTTTTTGGAAGACAAAGATCCGAGATTTCCGTAAGTCTTGCAGAAGAAAAACAATTATTTTCCAACAAGATTCTCTCTCGTGCTTACTATTTATATATATGATTCTTTATTTTTTAGAAGACAAAGATCCGATGCCCGTAAATCTTACAGAAGAAAAACAATTATTTTCCAAAAAGATTCTCTCCGTTGCTTACTATTTATATGATTTTTGGCTTAGAAACTTAACCATCTATAATTAAGTTTTACTCTAAAAGGCATGGTTTTTTCACTACGCAAGACTTCATTGATTATCCTCTCACAAATTATTCTGGATGAGTTGTGCAAAATTTTATGTTTTTTTAATTTAGTTCTCCAACATTTTTTTTAGCGATTTGATCCTAATTGAAGACCAATTAATTTTGATTTCTCATGAAAGGGTAGGATAGAAAGAAGAGGGACCAAAATGAAAAAGGTGTCATATATAGGTGGCATGCCATAAGTTTCTCAAAAGATGCACTTTGGTCCTTAAACTTTAAAATCACGCAAAATATACAATTTCAGTATCTCAATATTTTTTCAATTTAATTTTGTTATAAAATTTTATTTTGTTATTTTTTAATCCCTGGTTGAGAAAGGAGAGAAAGAGATTGTCAGATTTCAATGGTAGAAAGAGAAAAATGTCATTGACACCGATTTAGACCACCAAAAGGGACTATATTTATGTCAAATAGTTCCATTTGATGAGAAGATTTCATATTAGGTGTTTTTGTACCTTTAAAGTTCATGAAAAAATAGATATGAGTTCAGATTGATTTTTGGATTTGGCTTGATTTCAATTTTTGAGGTGGTTTTTTAAGGTCATAGATGGATTTATTACGGTTTCTACGATGTTTTGGGTCAGAAATGGGTTGAAAAATGAGTTTTAGATAAAAAACTTAAGCCCCGATTTTTCAGCAACCATAGTGGCTGGAATTTTGGGTAAATCAGATGACGTGTAAACTCCTAGCTAAATTTTTTCTTGAAATTGAGAATTAATGTCAAGGATAAAAAAGAAAAAGAAAAGGAGAGGGGTGTGTGACACCAAGTAAAAGGGAGAGACCAAATTATAAATTTTGGGACAAATTAAGATTATGTATAAAGAAGAGATTAAAATGTAAATAATAATAATAAAAAATATACATGTAAAAGCCATCCCCCCCCCCCACAAGTCGGCAACAATTGGAACAAAAGAGGAAGGGGGAGAAATATTGAGTTTTTTTATTCAAAATTCTTAGAGAAAGCACAAAATAATTTACAAAATTAAAGGGGGGGTTGAGAGAAACACTCACAACCACATCTTTAAGTACCTAAACAAGATAGAAAAGTGAAGGAAACCAAGGGGAAATCAATGCACAATCATGAAAACAAGAGTTTTTAAAGAGGGATCCAGAAAGTTTTGACTGGTTGGGATTCAAAGACTATTTAATGTTTGGTAAAGAGTTCTAAAACTAATCTAACAATTTCATATGAAACTAATAACAATTGAGATAGAAATCATGAGATTAATGTTAGGGTTCATAGTGGAATTTCAAGGAAAATATAATTGACTATGAATTGATCAAATTGAGTTATATTAGGTTGTGTTAGGTGTTAAATAGGAAAGAAATAATGACAAAAATCCTAGTGTTTTTAAGGGTTCAATGGCCGGCCAATAAGGGATCAAAATGCATATGCTAGAATTGTGTTAATTGTTGTGTTATGAATTGGTGTGTTAGCTATTTTAATATGATTAAAGTAAATTGGGTTGTTTTATTCGTGAGTATTGTTGACATGTTTTTGGAAGAACAGGAAAATGTGAGATTATGTTGTTTAAAACTTAGTGGTGTAAATTTTTGGATTGATTAAAACTTTTGGGGAATTTTATAGTAGTAGTGGTATTGTTAGTATTTTAATTGACAAATTTAAGGCCAATCATGAATTTTTAAACCATGGGTGGCCACCATGTTGATGTAATTGGGGAAGTTTTGGAATTTAGACGTGTTTTGGTGTTGAAATTTTAATTATGTATAATATGATTATGGTTAGTATGTTTAAGTTGGATTATGACCATTTAAGTTTAGTGTTGATGTATGAACTCTTGTTGGTGTGTCTGGGAGGAGGCATATGCGAAATTTCTATGATATTGATGAGTTGAATTAGTGCTCACAAGTGTTTAATAAAAGGCAAGAAATAAAACCTTGTTGGCAAAATATTAGACATTAGAGATTGTTGATGAAAAGTTAGAAATTGAAATAATTGAAAAGAAAATGATTTGGAATTAATACATTCCATGTGTTTGGGAAATATATTTTGAATGCAAAATAATATAAGAAAATGTGAACCTTAATGTTAAAGAAAAGAGTTAAATACAAGTTGAAAATATTAGTAAAATGAGAATTTAATTAAAGAAAAGAGCTAAATTGATGAAAGTAAACTTAAATTAATATTATGTAAGATGAGCCAGTAATGTGGTATACCTGTTAATACATGAGAGGCCATGAGATATGTGCCACAACAAGGAGATACTACTCGAGCTCCAGCAACATATATGTGTAATACATCTTGTCATTTTCTCCATTAATTATCATTGTATTATGTTGGAAATACCCTGATATTCCATACTTAAATTATAGTTTATAGTAAAGGAATTAGATGAGACTAGATTTCTGGAAATTAAAATTAATAACTGGTAACGGGGAAATTAATACCCAAATTATCTCAGTGATGGGACTGATGCCCAGTAATAAGCAGAGGGATTAGCTTTCCAACGATGAGACTAATGCTCAATAATGGATGAAGGAATTAGTTTCCTGATGATGAGACTAATGATGGTAAAAGGCATAAAGGATTAGTTTTTCCTAAGTATTGGAACTAGCGCCCGACATTGAGAGATGAGACTAGATTTCTAGAAATTGAAATTAATACCTGTAACGGGGGAATGAGTTAGATTCCCAGGAACTGAAATAATATCATTACATAGGAAAGTAAAAAAAAAATTCTAGTGCTAGATAATATGGGGAAAGATTGAGTTTTAGAAAAAAAATTATTAGGAAAAAATATGATTTATTAAACTTATGTCATACAAGAAATCTCGATATGGCAAGTGAACAACATAGATAAAAAGAGAGATTGTGTTGATAAATAAATTGGTATAATTAACAATGATGAGATATAACTTAAAGACAATACTTCTTTTGTATAATTTTTTTAATGTAAATTGCATGTTATTGAGTTAATTGATATTTATAAATTATTTACAGGTACCTCAGAATCTCGAGTAGGATGTTAGATATGTATAGTAATCTTTTGATAATTTTGTTCAAAACTTATATTAAATACCCCTTATGCATTGTAATGGTCCAGTGCTTAAGTGTTAATTATGTGTTAATTATCATGAGGTTTATGTATTATAAATTTAACTTAATCATGTATACTTATGTTATTGTGTCTCATATAATTAATATGTGTTTGTATTTCCTAAATCTTATGAAGATTTGAAAGTTTATATTGAAAATTGTATGCGTACCATGAACCATAATGAAATGTGATGGATGTCATGAGATAAGTCCAGGATAGTTGGACAATAAATGAAATGAGAATTTGTTTAATAATGAAGTATAACAGTTTTTAGTTGATAACTTGGGATCTCCCGGTACAAAGAAGACTGCCAATATTTCAGTAGATTTTAAAAAAATATCTCTCTAAAAGTTGTAAAAGTCATGAGAAACTAAGGAATGATTACATGTATTTATGGAAGGTGTTACATTACGCGTCGTTTCATTTTTTTTTCAAAACAATTTGAGACAGACGACATGTCATCTATCCCATTTATATAAAAAAAAAAAACTAAGGATCCAATCGTGTAAGCCAATATGTCGCATTCTCATGATTATCCGAGGTCAATCCAATACGGTGCATTCTCAATA
>Ga0325403_1002945_pt1 | contig 15308 bp, 14 predicted proteins | sample PopdelMetagenome_19_FD_205665 | JGI IMG/M metagenome (GOLD analysis project Ga0325403, IMG submission 205665) | Populus deltoides microbial communities from Bellville, Georgia, United States - Xylem-PdKOR-R4 | ecosystem: Host-associated > Plants > Phyllosphere > Stem > Wood/Secondary xylem...
CTTATAACCATGATCTCTCAGACAATCTTACCATGATCTCTTATAACCATAATTTCTCTGCAATCCTCTGCTTTTCTCATCCATGATCTCTTTCCGCTGTAGAGAGATGCGACAGATTTCATTTCTCTCGAGTCTCCATGATATAGCTTTTCTTTATTCTTCGTGTGGTTTGGTATCTGAAAGTTTCTCAACATTGCTGATTTAAGTACCAAAATTGCCCATTCTGATTCTCCACGTTCTCTCACCTTAGGATAAGGAAGGTGTCAGAGAACTGACATTGATTTCACTTTTAAATGAAGTGATGGAAAGTTAGGAGAAATTGTTTTTTTAAAGTGTTATGTATAAAAAATATATCTTTTTATTTTTTAAAATTTAGTATATAAAAACAATTTAAAAATAATTTAAAATAAAAAAATAATCAAATTTTGATAAGAAATAGGTTTAACCCTAATTTCAATTTCAATCGGGATCTAGGTTAATCAATTTACTACCACATTAATTTTTTTTTTAATTGATATTAAATGTAGTAGCTTTTTAGTGAAATGGAGTGAATGACTCATGGATTTGATCTTAAGGATACTGGTATTCGCTGAGGCCCTTCAAGCCATTACGGTTTTCTGAATTTTTTAAAAAAATTTAAATTAATTGCTTTTTTTTTTTGTTTTTGAATGTACGTAAGTATCAAAAGTAAATTTTAAAAAAATAAAATATATATTATTTTAAAATAAAAAATTTTTAGAAATAAAATCCTCCTCACTCACAAGTCACAAACACACTCTGAAAATTTCAAGCGGCGGTCACTAAATGCTATAGATTAGATGTTCAGTGAAATGAAAAGGAATAAATGTACTTGGGTTGGCTTAAAAGGAGAGCGCATGGAATGAACTTTAATGATGATTTCCAGAAAATCACTGCATTAATGCCTAGTAGATTTGATTTGTTTTATTTGAAAACTGATGCAACTTCTAAAATAATAATTAATCTGTTGATAATATCATCTGAGTGTTTCATCTGTCCTCATATTGTTTTCTGATTCGGCAGTAAATTATTCTATAGCTCCTGTTGTTAATATGTTATGAATAAGGTTGTAAATTTTGTTTTGTTTGTTGGTTGAAATATTTTATATTAATTCAAGAAACGGAATAAAATAGAATAATTTTTATCTTATTTTAAATCTCAGTATGTTCTAGATTTTTCAGCTAAATTTCAGCCAGAACGTTCCGGTTTCATTCCACATGTTCTGTTCTACTCTTGAAAAGCCACTAAATCAAATTGAATCTTATTCAATTTAATTAATTAAACCATCCAAGTATAAAAAAACTCTTTTTCATTACTATTTTCAATAACAATGATATTAATAATGATATTGAAAATTATTATTGCTATTTTCATTAACAATGATATTAATTTTTTAAAATTAGATTTATCATTAATATATATGGTTTATATTCATGTTGTTTTTTTTCATGTTTATACTTTGTAGGAGTTTGGGCAAAATAATGGATGCTTTAGATTCCATTAGCCTTGATAACATTGACCTAACTTTATATTTAAAATATTCGTGTAAAAACATTTTACTTTCATAATATTTTGATATTTTGTTTAAGTTGAATCACTTCAAGTTAAATATCTATTTAATCTTGACTATTCAGAAATATTTTAAATTTTAAAATTATATTTGTATTGCATAATTTATTATTAATTTATCTTGAATTTGAATTATGTTTGTTGAATATATATATATATATATATATATATATGAACAGTACAACCTCGAAACGGCAAGCCGAAACACTCCGAAACTAAAACATTCCATTCCAATTGAAAAAACAAAACATTTACCGAAACGGAATTGACAATCTTGGTTATAAGTATAATATGATTATAACTTTAAACATGCGGTAATTTTTAATTTTTTTTGTTTAAAAAGTATATTTTATTTTAAAAAAATTAAAATAATATTTTTTTAGAATTATTTTTAATTATTTTGATGTGCAAATGCTATCTATATACATACATGTTATTCATTTAAAAACATTAAGCTATATAATACAAAACACTATTTATATCTTAGATATATTATCTTGTAGCTTTGTTTTCCTACTGATCATTGTCTTGTTAAAACATTTTGATTTTTATCTAAACTCCTATTGGTAATAAACTTCACACAACGTTTTGTGTTTCTCACTTATAAATATATTAAAATAATATTTTTTTTATTTTTTAAAAATTATTTTTGATATCAATGCATCAAAATAATCTAAAAATACTAAAAAAACATATTCATTTAAAGCAAGGAAAAAAATAATTTTTTTTATTTTTTTAAAAAACACAGAAACAAACCATAGCAGTTAGTTTAATTTCCAAACAATATAATTCCAAAGCTACTAATTCCATGCCTTTCATTTTTCTTTTGCAAATTTGCCTAGAGTGAAGAATTTTCATCGGCCTGTCCGTATCCCACTTGCAGGACATGAAGTAAAAGTTAATGTTTGAATTAAGAATCAAGATATATACTTTAGGATTTTCTTTGCACGTGGAATGTTCATTGACTAACTAGAGGACAATTTGTTACCCAGGCTAGGTAACCTGAAAGTCTTTCGAAATATTTCCTCTTTCAAGATATAATTTCATTACCAGCTTCGTTTTCATGTTTGGCCATGGCGGAAACAGTAATGAACGACCCCACCACACAGTCACGCAGACACACACCCTCTACGACTGTTGTTTCTTCGCAGCAAGAGAACATTGGAATTACAGGTTCTTTGTATTAGAGAATAATATAAATCATATCATGGGACCTCACCTAACAGCTTAAGTTATTGGGTTGAGATGGTTCTTTGACATGGTATCAGAGCCTTGATGACCAAGTGGTCTCGAGTTCGAATCTCACCATCCCTATTTATGTGATAAAAATTAAGTATAAGGTAATGTGAGCCTGTGCAAGTTTCAAGCCCAAAGGGCTTTTACTTGAGGGGGTGTATTAGAGAATAATATAAATCATATCATGGGACCTCACCTAACAGCTTAAGCTTTTGGGTTGAGATGGTTGTTTGACACTTTGCGAACAAAACTTCGTCTGAGTGAGATGCACCAAGAATTGTTTCTTTTCTGGTTTTCATAGTTTCCAACTCCCTATTTGCGGGAACCAAATATCAAATTCACGAGGATTGCCACCATCTTCCCGTTTCTAGTATCAATTTCTGTATCAATTCTAGTAATAATTCTATGCACATTCATATTTCATATTTAAGAGAAGAAACATGCAGGTAGACTTCAAGTCTTACTATCTTCAACATGATATGAAAAACAATATCATTATCACGTTGTCTTAATAATATTGAATTGAGAGTGTTTTGGAGTATAGTAGCGATTGTTTTTCAAAATGTTTTTCGTTCATAGATATATTAAAATAATATTTTTTATATTTTAAAATTTATTTTTAACATCATCCCATCAAACAATTTTAAAATATAAAAAAATAATTTTAAATAAAAAAATTAAAATTTTGCCAATCTTGTTTCGGCCGCAATCTCAAGCAAGAACTTAATGCAATTTTTGCTAGGCATGTTCATCAGGTTATAATTATAAAAATATTGGAATTAATTTCGTACAACAAATATAGATGAAAATCTAAATTTTCCATCAAATCTATAGAGAGAGTGGTGGAGTGTGGATGGAATTTAAGATTGAACAAGGCATGTTGATCAAGTTGATTTTATTTATTTATTTATTTAATTAATGGGAGACCTCGTAAATCTTTCTACATGATAAGAAAAAAACTTTATTTATTATATTATTATAATTGCAGAATTATGGTAATGGAATCTCCTCGCCATACAACTATCATGAGGGAATCTTTTGTTTGGTTGCATACGCCAGTATCGTTTATTAAAATTAAACAGAGAAAAAGAGGGACTGTGAAGAGAAAAGCCTCTCAAACTCTTGCTTTAAAAGGACCCCACTGCTACCCTTTAAATCAATCAATCAATCAGAGGGATGATATTTATAGCAGTTGCTCGTGGAATTTCACCAAAATTCCCACATGATGTCTTGCTCCTCTGGCTGATCACGAGACCTGACATTATATAATTCTTTCTTGATTGATGACTTTTAAATATCTAGAATACCCGTGATCGTTTGTTTCGTGTAAAATATTATATATATAAATATATATTTTTAAATTTATTTTTTATGTTTGTTTTTCATATAATATTTTATAGATAAAATAATCAATATAAAATATTTTATAATCAAATTTTAAACTTAATTTTTTTATTAAAAAATATTTTCAGCTAATTAAATATAAAATATTTCACTAATATTATTTTATTTACAATATCATTCAATTATTTCAATTATTTCAAATCTATCTCACCAATATAATATTCATTACCTCCATCTTTTCCTCCACCGCGGTACCCACCACCACCGTGATAAGCTCTTACACTATTATTGTTGCCATCTCGCCACCACCATATCATCACCTCAATCACTACTCACCACCGCCTTTTTTACTGTTTTCACCATTGCTTTCTTTATCATTTCTTTAATGTCACCATTATATTCTCTCTCACTATTATCTCCATCATTGTCAATACTGAAAAATATTTACATATAAAACATTCTATAGTAAAATCTATAAAATATTTTATACGAAACAAACAGATGCTGTCAATAATTGTTCCAGAAAAAAATACACACACAAAGATCAGAATAAAATTATTTAATTTTTTTCCAAGCATGTTCAAAATTCTTTTACAAAATACTAACAAGGAATAATTATACTAGGCATCTAATTGTACGTAGTTCACTTATTTTCTTAACTTGATATTTATTTTTTAAAAAATTCCAGTTTACATATCATAACTTATAAATTGTATAATATTTTACATCATTACTAGTGTGCATAAAAAAAACTAAATTATTTGCAACAACTTTGTCATTATATTTTAAATAATTATTAAAAATTAAGCCTATGATAAAATATCAAAATTGTTACTAATAAGAAAAAAAAACAATAAAAAAACTTTTTTTTCGAAACATAAAACCCTAATCACGTACTAAATTTTTTTTTAAAGATATTTATAAGCTTATTTACATTCTCAGCAAATTCTCTAATAACTATTTCATTGAGATCCTAATAAAAGTGTGAAAAAGAAAAACCAAAGTATGGCTCAATAAATGCTTGCATCAAAGTGAAAGCATCGCCCCTGTGTGGACCCCTCATTGCTCTTTCTACAGTACTTGCTTGGAACAGTTTTGCTTGCAATCATGCAGTCCATTTTTGTCTCTGTATTGATGCATGGTCTTTGGGTGTTTCATCTTCAACCTCACTCAATATTAGCTCAGGGGTCTTATTTTGGTGGCTCGAGTCCACATCTATGACATTTTCTTCTCTCACCGTGATCACCCTCATCCAGGCCATGAGTTTCCGGCCCTTCTAAAATTCAACACCAATAACCCTGCAATCACGGCTCTTATCGGAACTCACGGTGACGATAACCAGCTTGGACTGCTATGATTGTTGGCTATACTTACCAAGGTAATGCTCTGTAAGCCCTAAAGCTTTCCAGAAGGATGTTGGATTGTGGTGTGAGACCAAATACAATTGTATTTATCTTGTAGTCATCCAGGTTTGGTCAGAAAGAGCAAACAATATTTAACATTAGAATCTTATAAAATCATGGGGGTACTGTAGCATTAAAAGACCAAAAGGCCTTCTTGTTTATGAATATGCATCGAATCAAAGCCTTCATGATTGGCCAGAGACTTGTATATTAGTTTGCTGGGTTTGTATCTCTGTGGATTTGTTGCTACGATAATCATACTTCAACAACTTGGGATTTGCTTTAGCTTATCTTGCTTCCTTGCTTGATTAAGGTGCGAGATTTCAAGTTTTGCTTAAAGAGTCAGGAGTTGGGACTGCCAGGATCCGAGTGTCCTGTAACTGCGATTGTAGATCGGAAAGGCAGTAGTGATTAATTATGAAGAGAGAGAAATCAAGACTGAATACAGAAATTCTCACTTACCATTTGAGGATGTTTTTAATAAACCATTTAGAAAGGCCACCGATTAGGGGGAAAAAACACTTCGAGCGTGATTTGTATTGCGGCTAAAACATTGATGGTTTAAAATTTGATTTTTTTATTTAAAATGATTTTTTATTTTTTTTAAATTGTTTTAATATACTAATATTAAAAAAATAAAAAATATTTTTTAAAAATATTTCTAAATTAAAAACATTTAAAATATAACTTGTACCATGTTATCCAGCATATACATGAACTCAATGTATCGGTTTTGTAAACCGCGAAATGATGGTGTAACGGTGTTGTTTAGCCAAGTACGAGTGGGACAAGACTGAAATTACAGAGCTCCCACAGTTCAAAAAATAAGGGTTTCTCGAATAAAAAGCTGCTGCCTTTTCAATATTTATGACGTCTTGTTTCCATTAAAAAAAAAAAAGAAGGTAAGTTCACTTGCTGGATTGGGTGAGGCAGCTTGAGAACAGAGGAGAGGACGGGGGAGGGGTGGCCTAGTGGCTCCAAAATGTATTCAAATCCCAAAGGAGGTCTGGTCAGTGTGCCCATTTCCTTGCCTCCTACGCTTTACTTCGGGTTATCTGAGGGAAATAAAAGCGAGATAAAGAGAAATGATTTTGAAGTGATACTTGATTTGACAGTGCTGTTGTCGTTGCCGGTGGGCTAGGTGGTGTACGACTAGACTTGAGACTTCCGCCGTGATTGGTGATGCTTGCAAGCGCATCTAACAAATATATTAGATTGGTCGGTCTCACGACTCAACTCGATAACCTTTGTGATTAGAATTATGAAATTTACTGGATTTAATAAATTTTTTTAAAAATTATTTTTTATGATAAAAAAATAAAAGATGATACTGGAAAAGAAATTAAAGGACAAAATTAATTTAAAGATAACATTTTAAATTAAATTATAGGGAAAAAAAAAGAAGCAAAAAGAAAGAGATGCCAGACACGCAGGGCCTTTGATTTCTGGTCCAGGAGTTGGCCCATAAGACCATGGTTAATTGATGAGGTTCGTGGCCGAAAGACCAGAAAAAATTATATTGACGAGGTGCGCGGGCTTGCCTTTGATTTTTGGTTCAGGAGTTGGCTCGTAAGGCCCATATTCATGGACTCCTATCAACTAACACACCTTGAGCTGATTTTCAGTACAAACAATTTTGTGTTTGAATTCAGTAGTCCCAATCGCTATTCATCCATCCATGTCATAATCTAAAAGTCCAATAGTGAAGATCCTTAGACCGACGGTTCCATTCTTCCCGGCGGGTGCTGACGGGGCTTTCCCCTTGCTTAATTGGAAGGTTCAAAAAACCACCACAAAAGGCAAGTTTTCCTTATTTCTTTTTGGCTTCCAAAAAAAAAACAAAAATCCACCTCTCACCAAAAGTAAGTTTTTCTCGAAGATGCATTAAAAATATTTTTTTATATTTTAAAAATTATTTTAAAAATCAATAGTTTAAATATATATATATAAAATAATTTTAAACAAAAATAAATAAATTTTATAGCAATTTCAAAAAGCGTGCAGTGGGATTGATGATGGACTGGATTCCCTTGAGATTATTTTGGACCAAACTAGTAGGCCGAGGCATGTGCTTAAAGCCCATAAAACACAGGACTTGACACAGAGGAAGGCGTAGCTAGAATATGGTTTCCAACGTGCAATCTTTGCTACACACGACGTCAAATTCATTGCAAAATCCATACCATAAGCAAAATTGTTACCATCATTATACTTACAGAACAACTTAATAATATTCATAAATTGAGAGAATTTGTTCTAACACAGGCTGCCTGGAGTTCAGATCATATAATTTTCAAAGAATATATTCAACAGTTTGAAGTTCCACCGGTCCGGTCTGCCCACCCTTTATAGCCATCAAGTCACTGCTATCACCTCCCAAGTATGCTTTCATAAATGCGACCACAACTCCTCCAATAAATTTCCTCATCGGCTCCCTGGACTTCCCATTCTTGCACAGACAATATGTTGCTTTTCCTCTAATCCCTTCAGTATCATCATCTAGCATATCAAGATGTCCATAATCCTTAACAACGAAATAACTAGCCGGCCCTTTACATTCTTTGAAAAAATCCTTATGATTAACACCCTCAGGTGCACAAGGAGGGAACAGAGGGTTCTTCTTCAGCTCACCCAAGCCAGAACCAATGACCATGATTGCCATATCAATATCAAACGAATGAGGAACATATGTGAGTACTGGTGGAGGGGTTTGTTTCCCTTTGTCCGTTCCATCAACTGGGTCCACACCAATTAGTGCTGAGAATTTTAATGTGGTTGCTGCTTTCTCAAGAGCAAATGCAAAAGCAGTCTTGCCACCTCGACTATGGCCTGCAAGGCCTAGCTTGCTTAGATTGGGTTTAACATGGGGTGGAAGTAGGTGATGCAGTCCTTCGGATAGCCAATTTGTGGTTGCAGCCACAGATTTAATTTCATCACTAGAATCTTGTCCAGCCACAAGATATAACTGCCAAGTGCAGAGAAGAAAAAGATTCAACGAGCAACAAAGTAGTGCTAGTTAAAATTCAAATTGAAGAAATCAACAGGCAAGCATCAAGCGACTAAGACACTAATTGATGCAATTGAAGAACCGAACCTTAACTAATATATGGTTTTTGTAGCATCTAATCCGATATATTTGCTCACATACAGCATTTTGTCAAAGTACTTCAGGAAATTGGATCGAATCCCTCTCCTGACCTTTACTAACCCCATAATTAATAGAAATAGAGCAAAACATGAGCACCAAAAACAGGGACTTGAAAGTTAAAATGGAAAATCCAGTATCTTGAAACGTAGAAGATACAAAATTTTAAATGGGAACGGGTTGAGAAAATAGAGAAGTTGGCTCAAAGTGTCGCTTTAAAATGTGAAAGACAAGGACAATTATACACGGGATGGGGTCTATGTGAAGACTGAAAAGAATACAGACAAATGAAAAATAGCATCAGGAGACAAGGATACAACATCTCGAGCATCCATCATCAATCACATCAAGATGCCACTGATAATCGTTTAATAGGCCTTGAGATTTTCCCTTGAGAAAACGAAACTTCGAAATCTTTTGCCTTAGAGATGAAGTTACTTGGGGGGACCAACATGGCATGGCGTGGCACCATAGCTTCTTTGGGAACTAAAGTTTGATCTTTTTTTTCTTTGAGAACGAAATGAAGTTATCTCCACTTCGCAGTTGGCACACCAATGTCAATTTGCAGAATTCTAAAATGAAAATTAAAAACTCTTGCGGAAAAGGTTGTGGTCGTTACAGTAATGCATAGTACATACCCAAGAAAATACCAGACCAACTGTTTTAATCCGGGGAAAAAGAAAATGTAAATAGATGAAACATTTAATAACATCGAAATGATCTTAATTTGGGATCAGAATATAGTATCTAATCGTCATCTTTATCGGTTATCTATTGATTTTGGGTAGAATTCAGCTTTACTAACGAAATTAATCCTAATTAATAGAGGCACAAATATATCCAAATACATCACACTTGCAATTCACTCACAGTCGATGAATACAAATAACACAACGTGATGGAAAGTATCTTAAAAACCTAATTGCATCCAGCCGCGATAGGAGATTTGGAGCCTTTGAATATATTTAAAAGACTTGCAATTCGTAATTGACCATGGCTGCATCAAAATTTTGCCACGACCTATATATGATCACAAAGAAGAAGTCAAGAAGAGAGAGTGATATGTACCTGAGGAGCAATGACAATGAACCCATGAGAAGCAATATGTTGCAGGAGCTGGGAGTAGAAAGAATTGTAAAGAAGGTAACCATGGAGGAAAACAAGAAGTGGGAATTCCCCTGCTTCACATGGCATAACAATCAAGAGTGGTTTTGGAGGTGGAACAGGAAGTGGAGGTGAAGTCTTTGCGGTGCAGCAGGTAGATCTTGATTCTACTTTTTGAAGCACTGTTGTATACTTCCCAGCCTCAAACACATTAGTAGTAACAGTTGCTATAGCAGAAGAGGAGGACATGGTTACTATATTAGTTAGGCTTTTCCTTGTTCTTTCTAACCTTTTTTCATGGAAGTTTCTTGTGCCAAGGATAAGTTGTTCAGGTGGCTTTTTTATGGCCTTGTTCTATGAGAGAGAGTCGCGACCCCTGCGATTGGATACCCGGTCCATACCCAGTTTACCCGCCCATTTATTATCTGCTAAAAATAATGTCAAAATCTTTCAATTTAATCCTCGTAATGTTCAAAAAAGTTAAATTTTCTCCTTAAAATTAATATTTTTAACAATTATTTATAAGTTTTCCGGTCCTCATTTTTTTTTAAAAATACATTTTGGTTCCTTTATTATAGTTTATGCATTCAAGTCTCTATATTGTTAATCAAGTCTACAAGAAAATTAGTGGGTATTAATAGGGTATAACATAAATACCTAGATATATATATATATATATATATATATATATCCTCCTCATTACCCATTAGACATGTTTAATGGGCATTTGTTGGGCCAAGTAAAGCAAATATCCGCTTTATATCCAGCCCATTATAGAGACTTGTGTGAGTAATTGTGTGAGTATATTTGTAATTTTCTTTTATTTTTTCAAAAATCGGCCAAAAAAGAATCACAGTGTGATTTATAATTTGTTTTCATTTATTTAATGGGCATTTGTTGGGCTTGATTTATAATTTATTTTTATATTACTTTTAAATTTTATTTAGAATTAGAAGATTCCAAATACAGTGGAAGTATCTTCTGGCAATCAAGATGGAATCCAACATTACATTAATCAAAACGTCGTTAAAACTCTTGATTAACTTAATCCAAACAAAATTATTGGGTAAAGTGGAGATACCCTGATCAAGAGCAAGACAATCATGGCCTCCACCATAAGGAAAATACAAGCGCTCCATTAATTAAACAAATCAGGGAGACAAAAACAAAGCCCACATGACAGGAAGCACATAGATTCAAGCCGTGTCTTTATCTTCCATTACCATTCCATTATCGAAGCTCTCTTTTTCACCACCCCAGTCCAAGACTCTCCTTTTATTTCCCTCGACGGTGAAACACACGCAGGCTTAGATCACATGGTTCTTGCTTACTTTTAATTCACAACACTTTGCCTTTTCCAGTTCAGATACAAAAACAAAGGCCCCGACTATATTCCCCCTGGACTAGAGAGAGAGAGAGACCCACATGGATAAGCTAGCTATGTTTAAATTCCTCGTTCTTTACAATTTAGGAACACCAAAAATATAACCCAACCAAATCTCAAAAAGCTTTAACAAGTCTATATATATATATATATTATAATAATAATCCTAAATCCCAGTTTTTCCACTTCATTGCAAACCTAACCCCCCTAGTAGATAAGTTACACTCTATGTCTGTTGCCCTTTTCTGCTGCTATGGAGAGAAGTCTCGAGACACCTTGAGTCCAGAGATCATATTCCTTCTGGTTCATGCACTCGAATTCGACAACACCCCGTTGCAAAGTCTTCAAACCGAAATACCGTCGATGCTCACCACCCTCTAGCAAGTGGCGGCCTGGCCAGGCGGGCATATCTTTGATCACCTCCAACACCACATCTGTAAATTCAAAAGGAGGTGAATTAAAGATAATCCCTTTTGATCTTTTACACTTTAGTGCCATTTGAACTTTCCCAAATCCCCAGAATGGAAGAAGCCCCACCTCCTATTCTGTTTTTCACATTATTAGAGAAAGACAAAAGCAATGATACTTACTCTTTTTCTTTTTCGTTATGGTCCCAGCTACATGTTTGCTCTTCATCTTCAACATAACCTGCACCAAAAGAAGTTTCAAAAGCTAGGTGGTAAGCGCAGAATAAAGAAAGTGGTTCTACTTATTTCATCATTTGATCATCTTTAACTTTGACACCGATCCCTTTTTACCTCGTCAGATTCACACTCATCATGTCTAAATAATTAAATGATTTGATTCCAAAACAATCACAGCGGAAATATTGGTTTGGAATAGAAGCTCTAATTACCTGATTCATTCGGTTGACATAAACAGAAACTATCTTCCAGTGAAGGTCACCTGCATTGATCAAAGAAACCTGATCAAGACTCTCCTTCCACATCAAGTAACAAGTTTTTCTAGATTAACAGGCCGACACTACAAACCAACCAGTTTTTAAATTAATTTAATGTGGGGAATATTACCCAACAAAGCACTTTGACATAGAATTGCTAATCATCATCAAAATAAACAGCAAAAATCACAATACAAAATGTCTCTCTGTAATACAGCAATTCGATGTGTTCTCTAGACACGTTCCAATTTCAATTCAATATGGGGAAAGAAAGAAAACAAAGCTACCAAACTAAACATACAAAACAATTGTGAGCTGAATTAATTCCAGACAACATAGTAATAATCACCTTTGCGAGTGCGCTTGAGTAGCTCACAGCCTCTGGCAAGCAATTCCCTGCTGCATATGCCTAAGAAATTTTCTTCAGGCACCAGTTCACCACTGAAACTACCATTAGAACTACCATTACTGCCATTTCCACCAGCTACAGCTAATCCTTTGTCCACGGGAATGACCGCTGCAATATTCCAGACTTCCTTCAATGCTCTCGCCTTCAATGTTGCTGCACCGCGTAACGCTGCAACAATCACACAAAAAGCTGAGATCATTTCCATTAAACTATCCTCCATAAATGCACGCAGATCATGTATGATTTGCATTTATCTAAGATGATAAAAATGATTGATCAACAAAAATAAAGGAAAACAAACATACCTGTTGCAGCAGCAGCAGTTAATGTCATGATATCACCAGCAGAACGCACATTCACGGCAGAGTTCACAACAGATGCAAGGTGCTCACGCTCTGCCCCCATGGCCTCTGCTGCCTCCACGCATTGTGCAGCCACCAATGTTGCAGCTGATGCCACCGCCATGTCAGTCTTTGCCATTTGCTCATCTTTCCCAGCCCCCGAAGAGGCAGCTGTTGCAGCCGCAATTGCAGCAATGGCAGCAGCAACCCCTGCCACAGATATCGCAGCATGAAGCTGCGCATTGTGGGCTCGAGTCTCCTCCTTTTTCTTCTCCCTCCTGTCCTTCAACCACCTACCAACAGTCTTACCACCACCACCACCGCCCGTGGTGGCGGCTGTGATGGCATTGCCACCAGGAGTTACCGCAGGTGCACGGAATTGTGTGTTGTGAGGGTTGTTGGATCGAGAATACTGGCAAGGAGAATACATATGGATCGTTAACTCATTATTTTCATCACTTTAGATTAACTATTGTTAACCTAAAATTGGGTACATTAATGCAGCAAGTGAAATTGATGGCTGATAATTAATCATGACAGAGACACATCGGTGATTATCTAAAATTATGGAGGCGAGTTGTTAGGATGTTTTGGAAGAAAAAGTTGGGTCCATACACCATAAATTCGCTGTTGTGGTTATGTATTGTAACTAATCTAATTCACTCACTCACGAGGGGACCAGCGCAAACCCGCGTTTTCTAAAAACAACAAACAAAGAAAGAAGGTCATTGTTGAATCTCGACAGAAAAGGACATGCAGGTCATTATGCAATTTACCCACAGAACTAGCAATGGCAGTTTAAGACATTTTGGCTAAAAAATAGACATGGAAAGAAGGCCAATTAACCTCTGACTCAATTTTTGCTACCTCTAGCTTTTTTCCATAGAAATAGAAGGGAAACTATATAGTTTTCTTTGGAACAAAGCAAAGTATAATACCGGAGACATCAAAACAACGGTATCATTGCTTTTATTATTTTAAAAAGAGAAAAACAACATTAGATTGGATTGTGTTTCCAACAATGTTTTTTAAAATTTAAATTTTATTATTATTTTTAGATTGTTTTAAGATGTTAATGTTAAAAATAAAAAATATATTATTTTAATATATATATATATATATATATATACAAGTAGCCTTGGTTAAGGAGAAAGCCTGAGATATGTTTCATGGGTGGTCTAAAGTCAGTGGAACAGAAGTCGTGCTTTGTACCAAAAAAGAGCAAAAACAAACAGAGACCCACAAAAGCAAAGACACCAACTTTATTCAAACTTGTATAATTATATTACCCCAAAAATAGCAATAGATTTCATAATATTAATTAGCTCCGGCAAACTCTGAAAAACATTACCTTGACATCATCCATTTCAGAAGGGGAAACAGGAGGGCTGTCCGTTAAGGAACCATTGAGAGGTCCACTGCTATGGGAGAGTCTGCCTGAAGTGCGTGGAGATACCTCCTGCTGCATTAACAGACCCCAAAAGTTGAAAAATGGGTGCTTCATTTTTTGAGATAGTTATAAGTAATGATCGCAGGTAGTAGTGACTGTGAAGGAAGGAGAGACAGAGTCTCTGCTCGTGTGTGTTTCAAGAGTAAAGAACGGGAAAATAAATAATTCAATCGATAGTCGGGGGTGTGACGGAACCAGAAAAAAAGAGAGGGAGTGTATAGGCCTCAAAACAAGATCATACTGAAATAAGTTTTGCAAATCTGTTCGATATAAATAAACCAGAAACAAGATTTTATTAAAATAGATATAAAACCAGAGCGTCAAAAAAAGACAAAGCAGAGTGGATTAGTATATTATCAAGAGAGAAGAAAACAAAGACTCAAAGAGAGCCAAAAGGAAAAAAAGAAAGAAATCTCACATATTGTCTTTATTCTCTCTCTCTCTCTCTCTGCGTGTGTTTGGTTAAATATATAAAATTAAACTCACCGACTGTGACATGATTCTTTCCAAGACCATCTGGGAAGTCTCAGAGGAAGCAAAAGAAAACGGGTTTCCAGAAACAGTAGCACCACTCTCTTCTAACTCTCCAATAATATCCTCCTGTATCATACCACCAGCACCACACGGGTTGGTCTTGCTAGAGAAAACCATCTGTGGTGGAGCCAGGGCTTTTGATACCTCCAACGCTGACAAGCTCCATGAACGTGAAAGAAACTCCATGGGCTCACGTGGTGTTTCCGGTGGCCGGAAATGGGCCGGTTCCGGTCGCCATGTCTCTGCTATGGGCTTGTCCATTGGACAGAGAAGAGCGCGCTTGTGTGTTTAGTGTTGGTGGTGAGTTAAGTGGGGGGGTTCTTATTAAGGAATGTGGATGGTTGGGTTTGGGTGTTTTATAGAGGATGGTGGAGTGAGATGACAGGTTTTTATGAATGTCCTTTTTTATTTTTAGAGGATTGGATGAAGGAATATATATATTTATAAAATAACAACTTGAAAATTAGCAA
>Ga0325403_1002958_pt1 | contig 15296 bp, 9 predicted proteins | sample PopdelMetagenome_19_FD_205665 | JGI IMG/M metagenome (GOLD analysis project Ga0325403, IMG submission 205665) | Populus deltoides microbial communities from Bellville, Georgia, United States - Xylem-PdKOR-R4 | ecosystem: Host-associated > Plants > Phyllosphere > Stem > Wood/Secondary xylem...
TCAGAAACTTTATGTGTCTCGTCATGTTGTCTTCCTTGAGCATATACCTTTCTTTTCTATTCCATCCACTACTCACAGCCTGACAAAATCTGATCTTATTCATATAGATCCTTTTTCTGAGGATTCTAGTAATGATACCTCTCCCTATGTTCGATCAATTTGTACTCATAACTCTGCAGGTACTGGTACTTTACTCTCTGGCACACCTGAAGCTCCATTCTCATCTACAGCCCCTCAAGCTTCATCTGAGATTGTGGATCCACCTCCTCGTCAGTCCATCCGTATTCGTAAGTCCACAAAACTACCAGATTTTGCTTATTCTTGTTATTCTTCATCATTTACTTCCTTTTTAGCTTCTATTCATTGTCTCTTTGAGCCCTCTTCCTATAAAGAGGCAATTCTTGATCCGCTTTGGCAGCAAGCTATGGATGAGGAACTTTCTGCTTTGCATAAGACAGATACTTGGGATCTGGTTCCTCTACCTCCTGGTAAGAGTGTTGTTGGTTGTCGTTGGGTGTATAAGATCAAGACTAATTCTGATGGGTCTATTGAGCGATACAAAGCTAGGCTGGTTGCAAAAGGATACTCTCAACAGTATGGTATGGACTATGAGGAGACATTTGCCCCGGTTGCAAAAATGACTACTATTCGTACTCTTATTGCCGTAGCTTCGATTCGTCAGTGGCATATTTCTCAGCTTGATGTTAAAAATGCATTCTTGAATGGAGATCTTCAAGAAGAAGTTTATATGGCACCCCCTCCTGGTATTTCACATGACTCTGGATATGTTTGTAAGCTTAAGAAAGCATTATATGGTCTCAAACAAGCACCCCGTGCTTGGTTTGAGAAATTCTCTATTGTGATCTCGTCTCTTGGCTTTGTTTCTAGCAGTCATGATTCTACTCTTTTTATTAAGTGCACTGATGCAGGTCGTATCATTCTGTCTTTATATGTTGATGACATGATTATTACTGGTGATGACATTGATGGTATTTCAGTTTTGAAGACAGAGTTGGCTAGACGATTTGAAATGAAGGATTTGGGTTATTTTCGATATTTCCTGGGTATTGAGGTGGCATACTCACCTAGAGGTTACCTTTTTTCTCAGTCGAAATATGTTGCAGATATTCTTGAGCGAGCTAGACTTACTCATAACAAGACTGTAGATACCCCTATTGAGGTTAACGCAAGGTGCTCTTCTTCTGATGGTTTACCTTTTATAGATCATATTTTATACCACACTATTGTTGGGAGTTTGGTACATCTCACCATTACTCGTCTAGATATTGCATATATTGTCCATGTTGTTAGTCAGTTTGTTGCTTTTCCTACCACTGTTCACTGGGCAGCTGTTCTTCGTATTTTACATATCTTCGGGGTATAGTTTTTCAGAGTCTTTTACTTTCATCCACCTCTTCCTTGAAGTTGCGTGCATACTCTAATGCTGATCATGGTAGTGATCCCATAAATCGCAAGTCTGTTACCGGGTTCTGTATCTTTTTAGGTGATTCTCTTATTTCTTAGAAAAGCAAGAAATAATTTATTGTTTCTCAATCATCCACCGAAGCAGAATATCGTGCCATGACATTTACTACCAAAGAGATTGTTTGGTTACGTTCGTTACTTGCTGATATGAGAGTTTTCTTTTCTCATTCTACTCCTATGTATTGTGACAACTAGAGTTCTATTCAGATTGCTCACAACTCAGTTTTTCATGAGCGAACTAAGCATATTGAGATCGATTGTCATCTTACTCGTCATCATCTCAAGCATGGCACCATTGCTTTGCCTTTTGTTCCTTCTTCCTTGCAGATTGCAGATTTCTTTACCAAGGCGCATTCCATCTCTCGTTTTTGTTTTTTGGTTGGCAAACTCTCAATGCTTGTAGTTGCCGCATCATAAGTTTGAGGGGATATATTAAATAATATTTATGTAGTCTTATTTATTAAGGGTAGAATAGTACTTTCAGTTTAACCTATCTATACTTTATTTGTATTTAGGTTAAATTTAAACACTTATAATAAACAGATTATTGAAAATTCTAGCCTTCTTTTTTGTGTTTCTTCTTAGTTATTTTCACTCTCGGTAGGTACCATGAGCACGAAACTTGAGCATCCCTTTTATCTAAGCTCATTATTTGCCGGTTTGCATTTGTACATTTGACCCTGCTACAACCCAAATATAATAACAATTTATAAGATAAAATGCAAGCAGCTAGCTCTATACTTCCGAGCACTACTACATGTGAGTTATACACAGAAAAATACAAATATCAGTACTGACCCAGAAGCTTCGCTTCATCTGAATGTTAAGAATTTCCATAGCAACTTTCAGTCATTTTTATATGATAAAACACATACAGGTGCACAAAACGATGAGGAAGGACAGAAGGCCCCCATATTTAAAAGCCCAACAACAATAACAGTATTGAAAAGAACAAGTAATAGAACATGGGAGGGAGGAGTAATTGTAATTGTATAATGGCCTTCATATTTTCTGGTACAGAGGCTGTCATCTTGGTATCTTACATCTTGGACCGAACTTTTCGATCAGTTCTCTTCTTAAAATCTTTCCAGAAGCGGGCTTTGGGACATTGTTTATAAATGTTACTCTCCGTAATCTTTTGAATGGTGCAACCTGCAGAGGGTACAGAAAGAAAGCAATCGGTTTGCAAGCAAAGATGTGTACGGGCCCATTCATCACTTATTTGTGCTGTTTGCTATTCATAGCAATGTTTCTGCAACATCGTGTCACAGATACAAAGCATTCATTCTTTTTTGATGGAAATCGATATGGATTAAAGACCCATTAAGAAGCAAACTGGATGAACAAAATCATAATTCACTCCTTGCAATAGAATCCTTCTAACAATGATTTAATATACAAACAAGAAAAATATGTCTTTAAACGAAGAAGTGAAAAAAACAAGAGGAAGGGTACATATTCGAACACCAAACTCAACACCATGTCTTTCGAGAATAATCTTTTAATTTATAGAGAATCCTTTTAAGACACATGCAAGAAGGGTAAGTAACATTCCAGCAAAAACCTTACGGTTTATGTAAATTTGAAAGGCCTCTAGAAGTGCCTGTGGGAGCATGCAGTATATATTGCGCAAAAATACCAACAAATTGCACAATTTACATCACCTTACTCGGTAGGAATTAACACGGAGTATCCCCAAAAAGTTAACTTCAATGCCTTCATGATCCTTAGTTTGACATATCCCTGGTGATTTGATACTTGCTAAAACTGAAAATACATGTTTTAAGTATTGTGTCTAGTGGCCATTTTAGTTGGAAGATTCAATTTGCTCATTCAGTCACTGACTGATGGTTTTGTTTATTGATAAAATCAGGTTCGAGTTGCATTCTATTTATTTTCACTGCATGTGTGAATGTTTGCATTTCTTGCCTGCTTTGCTATGAATTTCTGAACATCTTCCTCAGTGAGTAAGCTGTTGGTTGAGAGAACAAACATATGCAATTGGGATCTCACCAGCTTTAGCATCAGGGAATCTACAATAGCAAATCATCCCCTATAGCCAAACATCATGTCAAAGACAATCAAGAGATTATTACAAAATAACTTGCAATTTTTTCTACTTACGGAATGACAACAGCATCCTTCAAGATCTGCTGGTGCCACCTACAAACAGACAAGTGTATACATAAAATCACGTTTCCATATCCAATTACTTTAATAGAGAATCAAGAGTGTGTTTATAGAATAAAAAAATTTGGAGAACATCGTAAAGACAACGTATAATCTATCTATACAGTATTCATTTCTTTCCAACCATTGAAGCTCTTGTCAGAATAAACAACATTATAGAAATTATAGCTCAAATTCAAAAAATCTGAAAAGGCATGTATAATATGATGCAATTCTATCTACGACACCAAATGATTCATTAGGAGTGTATTAAATCTATTCTAAAGCCTAAAATGAAATGAATCCAAGAGAAGTTCAATATGCTAAGTTAAGAGGCTTAGGTTAAAAATTATCAAATCTACCAAATCTGGATCTGTGGATCTGTGTTTACATTTTAGGTCATATATGAAGCTACATGAGTTTGAATGAGATTTTAATTGAGTTATAAACTAGATATTTATAGCTTTCCAATGATATATAGTAGGCTTGTTAATTTATTCAGACGAAGGAAAACGACATGTTTAAAGTTGAGCCTAGAATTTACTTGTAAAGTGCGAAAACAAAAAAAAACATTGTTTCCTTAAAAGTTATGGATTCTATTCATTATAAGGAGTCCTTAATGCTATTGGAAACTTATGTGGCAATCTTTGGGTTACTTATTTTACAAAGATTTCATTTCAAATAATAAAAATTAATTGGTCAAAAATTAATTTTTATTTTACAAGGCATCAGGTTTTTGTTTAGGAAGGATTCTTCAACAATTATTTCTCTTATATAATTTTCACTATCAAATGCGGCAAAAGGATGAAAAATAATTTTAAACTATTGTTTTTTTTATTTTTATTATTTTAAACCTTATTTTAATTAATTTAGGCTTTATTTAAATTAAGTGCATGTCTGACCCATTAGTATTAGAGTTTTATTTTAAAGAGTATAAATACTTTTTATAAGGACAAAATATTAAGACTTGATAATATTATTGCTACCGAATTTATTCAACTTATATGAGAGAGATTCTCGTGTTTTTTTGGTTCTTTAACAAACTAAAATGACTTATCAGAGAGTAATTGGCTCTAGACGTTTTCCTTATATTTCTCGTTCGCGAATTGATGTTCTTCCATTATTTTAAGGTTCTATTAGGGTTCTTATTCCATTAGTGTAGATTTCTTGACACAAGTTTTCATCGGGTCACACTCCTCTCAGACCATATGATCACGAGATTCGCATCACATTATAAATTGTTTTATATAAACTAGGTCAGGTCCGAGTTTGACTTTAAAATATATACTGACAAGTTTTGTGATATTGGACATATCTCTCAAAATATACATCGGATCGAGTTGAAATTTTACAGGGAGATATTAGACATATTTAACTATATTGTGGTAAATTATCAAGTCAAATGTAGTTCGGGAACATATTATTTCAGATGGTTGAAGTTACTAGACGAATCTTGTCAAATTTATTAGACTAGACCTTCATGTACTGTTTGGGACATATATAGATTTGCACGTGGAATTTGTTTGCGATTCAAATTGGGTTAGAAACTAGACAAATCAAGCTTTCCAAACATATATAGTAGGCCAAGTAATTCATCCAGATGAGAGAGAACGATGTGTTTTAAGTCAGGAGTGAAATCTACCAAGAATGTGCGAAAATTGAAGATTTGAGCTATAAAAATGAATTTTATCATGAAAACTTTGGGTTTACTATCCTATTTTATTTATTTATTTATTGTCGAATAATTATTTTTAATTGGAGACATTATTTAGAAGGTTATTTCATTATAGAACTTATGTTAGTTGAATACTAGTTTACGCTCATTAGCTTGTAACCTAAAATGATTCAATAAGGTTAGTTAGGGGAGACTATTATATTTTTTTAACTGCGCATGAAAACTTTGTTTTTATTTATTTATTTAATTTTGAATAATTATTTTTAACTTTGATTTGTTCTGGTCCATTAGACATTGTTTAGGAGTTTATTTCATTATTAGACTTATGCCAGTTGATTACCAGTTTACGCCTATTAGCTTATAACTTAAAATGAGTCTATTAGGGTTAGTTAGATGAGACTATATTATATTTTTTTTAACTATGCATGAAAACTTTATTTTTATTATCCTTTTTATTTATTTAAAGTTAAATAATTATTTTAATTTGGGTTTGTTCTGACCCATTATACATTATTCAGGAGTTTATTTTATTATTGAACTAATATCAGTTGATTAGTAGTTTACGCCTATTAGCTTGTAACCTAAAAAGAGTCCATTAGGGTTAGTTAAAGGAAACTATATTATGCTTTTTTTAAACTACAAATGTCAACAGCCAAGTTGAAGAATAAACGTGATTTTTTCTTTTGTTTGTTTATAGCAAAACCTTTCTTTGAAAAGACAAACATAGTATACTGACTTATTGAAGATTAACTGATTTCATGATGTCATTCACATACTTAGGGTTTTTAAATACTAGGTTATCTCTAGATCCAAATCTTTTTCCAATACCTTTGGTTCTTAAAAACAGAGTTACCTCTAGATCAAGGTTTTATTAAACATAATTTTCAACTTTCCAAGTTATTATCTACTTTATTGGTGGTTGCTTAACCACGTGATCAAAAGATTCACATCAATTGATACAAAAGCTAGACTCCAAAATCAATTTATATCCTTTATTTTCTTCTTGTTAGTTTCAACTTCCTTAACTTTAGCTGTTTTTTATTCGGTTTTTATTATTTTGTATTTAGAGCTTAGTAGTTTGTGTATAGAGTTCTTTAAAAAATAAAAAAATGTGTTATTTTAGCTTGTTATTTTCTCAGAATATATCAGTAGCATAAAGAGAAAAAAATAGAAAACAACTTTCAAAAGTCACTTTTCTCGAATATGCCAAAATACATAAACAAGAGAGAATTTGAACTAATTTAATTCAAAAAATTCTCAAATTTAATATACTGGTTCTGGTAGTCCCAATCACACCCCATACAAAATATGAGCTCATTTAGAGATTGTTTTCTATAGAAACTAAATTCAGGATTGAAACTTGTCATAACAGATCTAATTCATGTTAGTAATTCAAACTTGTTTCGCTTCTATTATTTTTAAATTATGACAATATAGCATAATTGATATATTTAGGTGTTAATTAAATTCTTTTTTATAACCTTTGCATCTATTTTCTTTCATGTTTTAAAAAATGTCCATTTTTTATATAAATTCGCTTGTTACTCGCGAAACTGTAATCATAATTTTGTTTTTGCTTGTTTTTATATTTTTCTTACTTCATGAGTCATATACACATATTTGGATACGTTGCTAAAGCTATTACATTTAGTGTTGATTTCAATTCCTTAAGAGTTGAAGAAAGGTGAGATAAGAAAAAAAGAAGCATAATGAGTATATTTGAGTGAATTCTATATTAAAGTGAGACACGAGAGGAGTGTAAACATCTGAAAGAGTGGATGAGGAATATATATATATATATTTCTTATCAATTAACCAATTTTCAGATTCAAAGATGTCGGAGGTAAGCAACAACAAGGCACTATAGAGAGGAAACAATGAAATTGTAATTTACGCATTATGATTCAGCAAATAAATCAAATGACCAATGAATTTGGAGATAGTGTAACAGCTCAACCCAACTTGTCATATATTGTCCGCTTTGGGCCTTACCGCCATCACGGTTTTATTCCTAGTGATGCGAGCCCACTTCTGAGCCTAACGCCCCAAAACGCGTATGACAAGTTAGCAACCAGCACTCTTAATAAGGCTAGCTACCAATCCCTCACCTGCTGATGTGGGATATTACAATCCACCCCCCTTAAAGAGTCCGATGACCCCGTCGGCACAACCGGACAGCCAGTGAGGTTGGCTCTGATACCAAATGTAACAGCTCAGCTCAATTTGCCATATATTGTCCGCTTTGAGCCTTACCGCCCTCATGGTTTTGTTCCTGGTGATGCGAGCCCACTTCTAAGCCTAACGCCTAAAAACGCGTATGACAAGTTAGCAACCAACATTCTTAATAAGGCCAACTACCAATCCCTCACCCGCCGATGTGGGATATTACAATCTACCCCCCTTAAGGAGCCCAACGACCCCGTCGGCACAATCAGACAGCTAGTGAGGTTGGCTCTGATATCAAATGTAACAGCCCAGCCCAACTTGTCATATATTGTCCGCTTTGGGCCTTATCGCCCTCACGGTTTTGTTTCTGGTGACACGAGCCCACTTCTGAGCCTAACGCCCCAAAATGCGTATGATAAGTTAGCAACCAGCACTCTTAATAAGGCCAACTACCAATCCCTCACCTGCCGATGTGGGATATTACAATCCAACTGTAACAACCCAACTTTTCAAGCCCACAACAACAATAAATTTTTTTTTTTATATTTGACACACATGGTGCCGGTAATCGGCAAACCTGATCCCTCACATCATCAAAATACGATCCATACAATCAACATTTCATTTAAAAGTGAATCTTACATAAACACATAATATTATGGTTGCATGATTAAAAGTTCATATTAAAAATATACATACATAGACATGAGTTTGCATTCCTATCCTACTAATAGCCATTATGAATTTAAACAAAAGGATCTAATAAAAGTTATATGTTCAGTACATTGATTCATACAAAATACATTGTGATTTAGAATGCATCTACATGATTCCTTGCAAAAGTAGGTTCCCATGTATTGGGTTTCCTAGACATCTCATTGGTGTGACGTCCCTGTTGCAGTACAAAACATTTAAGAGAATACAATTACTTAATAATAATAATAATGATAATTAAACGGTCTAGCAGTTAAATGAAGCATTAACATTTATAGTTTCTTCATGTACTTGGTATAAACAACTTGTAGTACATATAGATGCACCAATTCTTGCAATCAACCATAATTTTAAACCCGACTATCCTCTTAAGGCATCATTTGCCGAGATTAACCGTTCACTCACTCCGGTCATCCACTTCGGATGCCATTAACCGAAGCTAATCATTCATTTATCCCGGCCATCCATTTAGATGCCATTAACCGAAGCTAATCATTCATTTGTCCCGGCCATCCATTCGGATACCATTAGCCAAAGCTAATTAACCATTTGTCAACATTTAAGCGTTCGACAATCTAATATCTGTTCTAACGCAATATGGTAACATTCATGATAAAGTATTTTACTATCCAATGTATGAAAAAGGAAGGTGCAACTCACCTACTTGCTCCACTTGCGGGTTGTTCTGGTCTTGACGATGGTCCAATCCCGACCACACCACCTAAAACATCAATGGTCACAAATCAGTACATGAGTATCTTTGAATCACATTCGTCACTACACATATTTAAAGAGTTCATATGTTCACATTCAAGTGTCCCACATTTTACATCATCATACCATGAAATTGTTACTAGCATTTAAGTCATTTCAGCCTAGGAGGCCTATTGTAGAAATTGGCAGCAAAAACTTGTTCGCTGCAGGCTGCCAATTCGGTAGCGAAGCTGGTTTTCTGCAGGCGGCCAATTCATCAGTGAAAACTAGTTCGCTGCAGACAACTCAATTTCGGCAACAAATGTTAATTCATTGCAGACAATTTAGTTTCGGAAGCGAATGTTAATTCGTTGCAGCCAACATAGTTTTAACAGCTTCGGAAGTGAATGTTAATTTCGCTGCTAAACACCCAATTCGACAACGAATGTTAATTCGCTGCAGAAACTTAGTTTCGGCAGCGACTCACAAATTTGCTGCAGAACACGCCATTCGGCAGCGAATGCCAATTCGCTACGGACGACACAGTTTCGGCAGCGAATCACAATTTGACTATAGAACACACGATTTGGCAGCGAATGTTAATCGTTGCAGACGACATAGCTTCGGCAGCGAATCACAATTTTGCTGCAAACAACTCAATTTTGGCAGCGAATGTTAATTCACTGCAGCCGACATAGTTTTGGCAGTGAATCACAATTTCACTGTAGAACATCTAATTCGGCAGCTAATGTTAATTCGCTGCAGAAACTTAGTTTCGACAGCGAATCACAATTTCGCTGCAGAACACACAATTCGGCAGTGAATGTTAATTCGCTGCAGATGACTGTTGCGATGTCGCGGTCGCATAAATTAATTACCCTAGCTTCAAACACAACACACAAGATAGTATAGAGCAAGCAAGGGGTTGATCCCACAAGGACGATTTAGTTCAGCTTTTTATGCTATACATTATGCAAATTGGGGGTTTTGATTTGTGATGATCTAAACTATGGAAGAAATTAAACTAGCAAACAAAATCAATTGAAACAGAAATTTATCAACCAAACAAACCTTGGTCACAAACACATATCCACCAACGAAAATTAGAACCGATCCTTGAAACAAAACTTCAATTTATATTCTAAATGTTTATCTTTTCTTAACGTTGGTTAATTAACGGATCCACCGTATAACTAAACCTAACCAACAAACAATCACAATGTCCGCATTAATGATTTAGTTCAATGGCAGCCCTAAGAACTTGATAAATTGATTGATCTCTTGACAACCAAGCTGTCTGCAGCTTGTGTTTCTTTGTTTGAGTGTTCTCCCTAAGTTTAATAACATAGTTTTGCCACAATTATCAAGCTTAGTTGCTTCACAAGTTCGTATATCACAACCCCAGTTTTGATATCAAACTTAGCAATAGATTGTTCACAATAATAACTTAGAGTCCGCTTTAGCAATTATCAACAACAATCATAGAAAATATGCATAGGAAAACAATCATACTCATTCATAATATAAACTGAAAATAAAAGGAAGAATAAATCTCACGGTTCTTGAAATCCGAAGGTTTGTTGTGTCCTTGCAACTAAGAAAACGAGCTTGATCTTGCATATCTATGGAACAACTACTCTTAAAGATAGAAGAAAACATTATTTTTGGTTTGTAGAGAGTAGAGTTTGTGTTTCTTCCTTCTGGCTGGCTGCCCCCTTTCTCTTGTCTCTTTCTTTTTATATGCTAAGAAACTCTAGTCCCTATTTTATAAAATAGTTCTCCTTTAAGTTGACAGTTTACATTTAAGTACTTCAATAACTATTTTCCTAAAAAGAAGAAATAGCCTTGCATTAAATCTTCAAGCTTTGTCTTAGAGGAGCTAAATTGCTGAAATAAAAACTTGGACGCCGGTTTAGATGCTTCAAAATGTAATTTGGACATGTTCCTTCATGAAACCTGTTTGGTGGCAGAATTCAGCTGTCATCTTTGGAAAATCATATCTCCCTCATATGACATCTTTTTTGGCTGAAAATTTGAATACTACCACAAACTTATCAAGATATGGTTGGAAAACTCGATTCATCAAGTCCATAAAGAGGGCTGGGGTGTTCGTCAAACCGAACGGTAGCACCAAAAATTCATAGTGTCCGTAATGAGTTCTAAATGCGGTCTTTACTACATTCGCTTCTTTAATCTTCATCTAATTGTACCTTGATCTCAGATCTATCTTCGAAAATGCCCTTGTTCCCTTTAATTGATCAAACAAATCATCTATCCGAGGTAACGAATACTTGTTTTTCATTGTTATTTTGTTCAACTATCGATAGTCAATACAAAGTCTATGAGTTCCATCTTTCTTCCTTACAAATAGGATCGATGCTCCCCAAGGAGAATTACTGGGCCATATGAACCCTTTGTCTAACAATTCCTGTAGTTGAGTCTTTAACTCGTTCAATTCCGCCAGAGCCATCCGGTACGGTTGTTGGGCTATGGGTGGGACTCCAGGAAAAGTGTCTATAGACACCTCTACTTCTCGCTCTGAGGGTAGTCCCGGTAGTTCTTCGGGAAACACATCTGGGAATTCCTTCACCATAGGAATATCCTTTAGTCGTGGACCTTCATCATTAGAGTTTAAGATATATGCAAGGTATCCCATACATCCCTTAAAAGTTTTTGGGCTGTTACCACCGATATTAAGGCAATCAGTTTGAGAATTCTCTCTCCTTTAAAAATCATCCTCTCACCCTCAAGTGTTTGGAAAGTAACAGTTTTAGCATAACAATCTATTAGAGCCTTGTATTTACTCAACCAATTCATGCCGAGGATTATGTCAAAATCATGCAGCTCTAAAGGAATCAAGTCTACTTCTGTTTCATACCCAGATAGACTAACCCCCACATCCACATATACAATATTTGTTTCAATCATGTTTCCCATTGGAGTTCAATTACGAACCCCTTCTCTACAATTTCTACTCCCTTTATCAGTTTAGTGACAATTCTCTTAGCAATGAATGAGTGGGTGGCACCCGGATCAAACAACACATGCACATTAAAATTATTCATTAGTACTGTACCTGTAACCACATCTGATGCAACCCTAACCTCCTCCTATGTCAGGTGAAAGACCCTCCCCGGGGTCCGATCATTTTGTGCCCTCGGTCTCCCTCGACTAGAGTTTGCTCCTGATTGAGAAGATCTCACTGGCCTATTCACGATGACTGACTGTTGGTGGCTTTGACTGGGCTGCCTATAGCCCCGTACCTGTCCAGTGTTCCTTTTGGGACAGTCCATCTTGTAATGACCTCTTCCACCACAGTAATGACACCCTTGACCTAGATACTGGCAGTTCCTCCACCTATGACCCTTTCCTCTACATACAAAGCATCGCCCGGGGGAAACTGAGCAGTCCCCAGGGTGTTTTTGTCCACATTTTACACAAAAAGGATAGTCAACACCCTTGCGGTCACCGGTCCCAGTTGAAGAGTTTGTTATCGAGTGCGACTGTCCAACCATCACTCTCCCACTTGATTGTTGGTGGGGCAGTAATATCAAACTCCCTTTTTTCCCGTACTACTCAAACACTCCACTTTTTCCTTTCTTCAGGAGTGGTGGTTTGCCACTGAAATAGTCCCCATCTCTCTTTTTGCTTATACCCTGATATCCCCCTTGGCTTTCTCCAATACAAGCCTCTAGAGCTTGTGCAGCCTCAATTAACTCCCTCATAGATTTAAACCGCAAGGCGATCAATCCTTATCTCAAATCCTGTCACAAACCATCTCTCAACTTCTCAATCATATGTTCCTCTGTCGGCACATAGTGTGGGGCGAACAATGAGAGGTCATGGAATCTTCTTTTGTACTCCAATATCGACATATCACCTTATCTTAGTGCCAAGAACTCTTGTTCTTTCACATTGCGATGGTACTTGGAATAAAACTGATTCTCAAACTCTGTCTTGAAGTCACTCCAAGTTAGTGTCTTGGTTGCACGCCTCAGCTGAACTGTATCCCACCATGTTATAGCCCTATCAGACAATAACTGGGTTGCACAATTTACCTTCAAACCCTCGGGTATGCTTATTTGAATCATGGTCTTTTCTACTTTCCTAATCCATCTTCCAGCTATCTCTGCATCTTCTTCCCTCATATACGGTTCATAACCCATTTCCTTTATACTCTTGACTAGTCGTACCAGTGGCACCACGTTATCCGTGGTCATGCTAGTCATAGAGGCTGCCTGTAGAATTTGCGTTGTGGGAGTTGTTTGTGTCGCCGAACTAGCCATGCCCTCCATCACTACTTTAACTATTTGTACAAGGAGTCTAGCGTCTACGTATTTTGGGGGCACACCAGTTGGAATAGTTGATGGTTGTGCTTCTTGTTACCATATGTAATTTAGACACTTAAACAATTTAGGACTCTATTAATGTCAGTTGTAGAGATTATCTTAACATGTATAGATGCTGAATATCAGGAATCAATTAGACTCCATATATAGGAAAACACTCACGTATAAGAAGCAAATCACGGAACTGACAGAGGGTAGTTTTTCTATAAACAAAAGCTCACTTGGAATTCTTATTTTCTCATTATATTGACATGGTATCAGAGCAGGTTCTAAATCCTTGTCTGTTTTGATCTTCTATTTTTTCTTCTCTTGAAGGTGTCTTTATGACTTATGGCGTTGTCTGTGCAAGTTGTTTGCCTCTGTTCTGACCTCTTGACAGTCTTTGTGCTATTCCTGGTTTGGTTTTCACTCTTTACAGTTTCTGATGTTCTTGGCTTGGCTTAAATTCTTGATAGTTTTTTTATTTTGATTCCTGGTTTATTCATCTTTCGGCAATCTCTGTTTTGGTTCCTGGTTTGGAATTACTTAGCACTTTCTGTTGAGTTTCTGGTGTGCAATCTTCTAGTGGGCTATTTTTTTTGGGTTCATCATGTCATCCGAAAGGTTAGACTCGTTCCATATCTGTTTTAATGGCAAAAATTATTCTGTTTGGGAGTTTCAATTTCAATTATTTGTCAAAGGGAAAGAATTGTGGGGTCATATTAATGGTAGTAATCCCGCACCTAATGATGTCGATGCTTTGTCTAAATGGGAAATCATGGATGCTCCAGTTATGTCTTGGATCCTTAGCTTAAGAGAGCCTCACCTTGTTCTCAATTTGAGGCCTTATAAAACTGCTGCTACTATGTGGAATTATCTAAATAAGGTTTACAATCAAGACAACACGGCTCGACGTTTTCAATTGGAGTATGAGATGGCTAATTTCACACAGGGAAGTCTCTCTATTGAGGAATATTTTTCTGGTTTTCAAAATCTTTGGACTAATTATTCGGATATTGTTTATGCTAATGTTCCTGCTGCAGCTCTCTTTGCTGTTCAAGCAGTGCATGAAACACGCAAGAGAGATCAATTCTTGATGAAGCTCTGTTCTGATTTTGAAACTGCACGTTCCAATCTGATGAATCGTCATCCAGTACCATCTCTGGATGCCTGTTTGAGTGAACTTCTTCGTGAGGAGCAACATATTGTCACTCAGGCTGCAATGGAACATCGGGTTAATGTTATTGCACCTGTTTCTGTGGCTTATGGAGCACAAGGGAGGAATAAGGGTAGAGACATGCATGTTGTCCAGTGCTTTAGTTGTAAGGCTTTTGGTCATATTGCTAGGGATTACCCTAAAAAGTTCTGTAATTACTGCAAGAAACAGGGTCATATTATCTCTACTTGTCCCATTCGACCTGAAAGTAAACAAGGTACTGCTTATCATGTCTCCATTGGTGCCTCTAGTTCTGCTGTATTGCCTACTGCCTCGCCTGTTGTTCCTATAGCAAACCCAAATACACTTACTCCTGAAATGGTACAACAAATGATCATTTCTGTAAACACCCAAAGAAAAATATATATATATATATATATTTAGAGAGAGAGGGATGATGATGAATGCAGTTTTCGCTGCCGATGCAGGAATCGGCAGCGACGCAGTTTTCGCTGCCGATGCAGAAATCGGCAGCGACGCAGTTTTCGCTGCCGATTCTGGACTGGGCAGCGATGCAGTTTTCGCTGCCGATGCAGAAATTGGCAGCGACGCAGTTTTCGCTGCCGATGCAGAAATCGGCAGCGATGCAGTTTTCACTGCCGATTCTGGACTGGGCAGCGATGCAGTTTTCGCTGCCGATTCTGGACTCGGCAGCGACGCAGTTTTCGCTGCCGATGCAGAAATCGGCAGCGACGCAGTTTTCGCTGCCGATGCAGAAATCGACAGCGATGCAGTTTTCGCTGCCGATTTCTCAATGCACAGTGACGCAGAGCTGGGAGGGAGGGGTAAAACTGGTTTTAGATAAACCAAACAAGGATAAGGACACACCTAAACCAACCCCCAAACAACC
>Ga0325403_1002964_pt1 | contig 15291 bp, 11 predicted proteins | sample PopdelMetagenome_19_FD_205665 | JGI IMG/M metagenome (GOLD analysis project Ga0325403, IMG submission 205665) | Populus deltoides microbial communities from Bellville, Georgia, United States - Xylem-PdKOR-R4 | ecosystem: Host-associated > Plants > Phyllosphere > Stem > Wood/Secondary xylem...
ACAAAAGTCTTAGAGGGCTTTCCCTGATTGATTTTGATTTTCCTACAATGGTAGTTGTTATTGCTTTTGGTTGGTTTATATGGTTGTTTGTATGAGTTTTTGGTATAAGCTCGAATTATAGTCGTTAATGGCAACTCATTGTAGAAGACATATTGGGCCATGGAATTTTAATTTGATGCTCTATGATAGAGGAACTTATGTTCACAATTTCAGATTAGAACAGAATGTGTGTATTGAGAAATAATAATTTGTGTTTGAGTTCGTTTTATGTTCATAATTTACAACCTTCCGTAGACAATACCAAAAAACATGAAATCTGCACCTAACATTAACTATGGTACATGGAATAAATCTGAAAAAATTGGTATTAACTGCACTGCTGAGATTTTCGCATTTGAGGTTTCTGCAACAATGGTGGTTTGGCTTATTTTTAAGGTTTGCAATCTAATACATGTACTTTTGAATTGATGTCGCACCTATGCTGCTATGTTTATTCTACCATGTTAGCTTTTCAAAGAGCCCAGGATCATCAAAACCGGGAAATATGATGAGTGAAATATCAGATCTCAAAGTAGGCCACATGAACACGAAAAATTCGAACAGTGGTCGATGGGCTCATTTTAGAGGCTTAAGTTTTCATATGCTTTTTTATTAGTGTCAATACTTCCATGCTACGTATAGTATAACATGCCAGCTCTCCAATGAGCTGAATATCACCGGAATCGGAGTTGTGGTGAGGTGTAAGATCTCAAAGTAAGCCACTTGAACATTATGTTGTGATTTGTTTTAGTAATTTCAGAACCTGCTCGAGACCACTCTCCCTCTCTTTCGGTCAAGACTTTAACATTTGAATACTATTGTGAATGGCCATGGTGGGACATGAAAAAACTTTTTGTGGCATACCATAATAGCGAGAATTAGGTATTAAAAGTTCATAGTGCTCGTTCTTGCCTCTTCTTCTGAGATTGCGTCTCTTCTGTTATCTAGTGGAGGGATTGCACATTCCAGGTTAAAAATACTATTGTTTGTTGATGAATGTTCAACTTGTGAAATTAAAAAGAAAAAAAAAACACTCAACTAGTTAGGTTGATTCAGAATTTCGGTGATAATTCTAGTAAAATATATTTTTTATTTAAAAATATATTAAAATAATATAATATTTTTTTTATTTTTAATATTAGCATATCAAAACTTCCAAAAATATTTAATTGATTTTTCATGTCAAACACATAAAAAGCAGAAGCTCCGCGCTCCCTAATATTTGCAATTGAATAATTCAACCTTCGGTTCCATTTTCAGCACCGCTCGGTGGACAATATATCCAGGTTTCGAAGACTTGGAGGTCAAGGTAAAGGACAGACCAAATGAAGATTGGTTTTCCTTGTTGATGGGCAAAGCAAGCTTCGCAGAAATTTCATTGCTAAATACTCTTCGGAAAAACATGTCTGAACACTAAAATTAAGCTGTCATAATTTGTTTTATATTCAAGAAGCAAAGACTTTGGTGTCAAGATAAAGGGCAACTAGGATTCTTGATAGTGTGGTAGTGGTTGCTTTTTAAATAATTTTTTATGTCAAAATATATGTCAATGATATTTTTTTATTTTTTAAAAATTATTTTTCATATCAGCACATCAAAACGATCCAAAACATACAAATCATATTAAATTTTAACAAAAAAAAAAACAAAATAATTTTAATTTTACACCGCATTCCCAAACATATTCCAAGTCGTTTGTGCTCAAGATTGGTTCTTGCTTACTATAGAAATTGAATAGCACAATCAAGTTTGGTTTGTCTATAAATAGTACTAGTGATGATCTTGATTTCTCATCTCCCAACCGAAAGATCTCGTTCAACATTCCAAATATATTTTGAATCCTGAAAAGAAAAGATGAGGTATTATTCCTTATCCCTCACTCAAATTTGACATATCTTAACCTAAGTTCTTCAGAGTTTGTGAGTTCCATTAGAAGTCCCTAATCTCTCCAAATTGGTTTCGCTTGATCTCTCTAGAAACTACTATTTAAGTCTATAACCATTTTCTTTTAACAAGCTTGTTTGAAACCTAACAAAGCTCAGAAAACTCGATTTGAGTTGGGTAGACATGTCATTGGTTGTACCCAATTCCTTGATGAATCTGTCTTCTTCTTACTCAAACTCGTTTCCTGTGAATTGCAAGGAATATTCCCATCCTCAATGGGAGAACTTAAGCACCTCCAGTACTTGGATCTTAGACAATAATTGTATCCATTAAATTCTCTCTTTAATGATTGAGTGCTGCTAAAAAAGAAGAGCTTGCTGATTTTGCGCAATGGATTCTGAGAATTGGAGATGGTCAGCTTTCTGAAATTAGTATATCACAGGACGAGCAAGCTTCATTTATCAAAATACAGCGGGAAGCATTGTTGATGCCATTTATTCTGATATGCTTTGTAGATGTGATAATCCTGTGTATTTAAGAGAGAGCGCAATTGTTGCACCTGGAAATGATACTGTTGCTGAAGTCAATGAGCTTATTCTCAATTTGTTACCCACAAAAGAGCACATTTACTTCAGCTCTGATTCTATTTGCTCTCCGTCAGGAGATGCTGAAAATCTTAATATTGTGTATCCACCTGAGTTTCTCCGCAATCTTCAACTTAATGGGATCCCCCCAACACAAATTATCTTCGAAAGTCGGAGCTCGTATAGTGTTGTTGAGGAATCTTCTTGAACCTGCTTTTGCTCATGATCAGCTATACATAACAATGATCAGATTGGAAATGAATATGCGAAAAAACAGTGTATAAAAGATGTGCTGAGTAGCTTGCCAAAAGGTGTCTCAAAGTTGTTGGTATTTCAATCTTGTTTTCTCTAGAAAAGATGTTTATGGCAGTTTGAAAGCTTTTCTTTCTGCCTCCGGAAAAAAAATTGCTCCAAGATGGAAGGTTAGAGGATAAAGGAGAGTTCATCATCGAAAATGCAAGGTAAAAAAGAATCTTTTATACGATAAAGAATTTACCAGTTAATTAGCCATAATATATTTTCCAATATCTAGCACTTACTATTATTTACACATCTTAATGTGAACAGCAAACAGGAGCTCCGCATCACTCTGTGGGGCTACGCTCAAGGCGTTTTGATCAAGCTGCTCTGGAAACATCACCCCTTCCAATCATAATTGTCTTCTTAGGTTTTAGAATCAGGGAAAATTTACCTGATTCATCATCATCCATGTCTTTTTTGTATTTCACGTCCCTTCATCGATATCTTACCAGCTTATTTAGACTATGGACTGCCTTTCATTTTTATAAATTATACCTTGCCATGTAGTGACTTATGCATACTAGATACTGAAACCAGACTTGTTTTTGCGAGCAACTCTTCCTGACCACAATCTGACTCAATTTTGACACATGGGATTAGCTGTTTTGCTCTAAAATATTTCAATTCCTTCGCTGTTCTTACTCCTGCCTTTTATTCACCTTGAACCTTCTTGCGCATTCAATTTTATGCAAAGGATGAAAGTATGTTAAATTGCTTTTCTATTTTGCCCTTTTAGGTACAAGATCAGTTGTATAGTTGACAATGAAAACGAGCAAGAAGAGTTCCTGATGATCAGTGGGACAGCTGAATTTATTTTTTTGAAGATTTACTTGGTTGTCAAAGATGGTTATGATGACCCATATCAGCTTCCACGACATCTGGTTACTGAGCTTCAGAAAACTAAGATTTTCCCAGTTTGTTTCGGCACTTTCCTTGAAAACAAAAACAGATGTGATATTGTGGTTTGCAGTGTTTTTGATTTGGCTATTACTTCAAGATCCTTGCATCATTTTCTTGTATAAAATGGGAGAGGAAGACCTCCATTATGTAGATCTTTTAGAAACAATTACTGTGGAGTTCAAAATGCAGTGGATTTCTACTTTCTGATCAACTCATCAATTTTCCATTAAGAGACCTCATTGTTTCACACATGGAAAACGGAGGAAAAGAAAAACACCCTCATTGTCTATAATAAATTAACAAAGTAGCAAACTACAGTGACAAATCCCCAAATTTTTATTTTAACTAAACATATTTACAAGATTAGGGTTAGATATGCCAACCCCTCTTCTGCTTTCCAAAATCAAAGAGAAACCTGCTGCTGCACTTTGTTAAGAGACAGATATCCACCAGAAAAGAGCAACTTTTTATCGCAAATGGTGGCTAGAGAGTAAAATGGGCTTTACGACTACTTTCCTTTCTGCTGATTTCGAATGGAGGATGTTATCCAAAGTTGAAACTGCTTTCACAATGTGTTTCCCTTTGTTTAACATGACACATCTTACCCTGCCATGGAGATGAGAAAAAATAGAATCAGAAAATCTTCTAAGAAAACTGTGTATAAATCTCAAAAGATTGTTGGTAAGAATTTTAAAGTATGAACAGGTTATCTAATCACTATTGACTTTACTGGCTTAATGTGGTTACATAGATTATAAGAGGGCTTTGCGACAGGATGGACTGCAAGAAACGAAATGTTGATATAAACTTAAGTTAGGGTCTGCTGCCTTATAAACTAAAGTCGAAATGTTGATAGTTACCTCCTTCCATGGGCTGCATCAGTGATCTCAGCTCTGGTAGGAACACCAGACTTCACAAGCGACTCTAAGACCTGAGTTGCCCAAACAACTGGTATATGGGCAGCACCGCAAAGAGAAATAATTTCTTCTTGCATATCAGCCAACATTTCCCATCCACACTCCACGGCAAGATCTCCTCTAGCAATCATGACCCCTAAAGGATTTGAGGACTTCATTGCCTCCAACAGCATAAGAGGCAAATTCTCAAACCCGCTCTTTGTCTCGATTTTCAAAATAACCCCAAGGTTTTGCAGTTTGCGCTTCTCCAGTTCTTGGCGGAGCACAACAATGTCATGAATATCTCGAACAAAAGAAACACCTACAATATCAGCATGGGCAGCAACAAATTCAAGATCCATAAGATCCTTTGATGTCAGGCCTTCAAACCGAATATTACTCTCTGGGATGTTAATGGATTTGTCGGATCCAAGTTTACTGCCTTTTGGACTAGCATGGGTGATAGACACAATGATTTCAGATATATCTGTTCCTTTTATGACTCCCCAAATCTTTCCATCATCAAAAGCAATTGGTTCACCAGGTTTGACTGAATCAAACAGATAGCCAGAAGAGCAAGTGATCTTATGAGTGCCACTCATAGACACAGGCAATTCGTCTAGTTCGGAAGAGCTGCATCGTGAAATGACTAGCAAATCACCAACTCTCAGTCTGATATACGGCTCTAAAGCTGGGACATCCACTACTTTCCCAAGTTGTGACCTCCTTTTCTTTCCCTTCAAGTGGAGTTCTGTTCCGGACTGAACATAAGCAGTCCTAGTACACTCAGCCACACATCCAGTACCAGAGAAAACATGAATTTTTTTAGAAATTCGAAGCATCCTTTTCTTCCCTCTAGCATCACTGAATCTTATAGTGTCACCTATCTCAAGCTCACTGAGAAATTGTTGGTCATCTACAAACAGGACTGCATCTGGAGAAAAATGAGTAGGAGGAGGACCTGCTTCTCTGTGAGACAACCAAACTTGAGCAGGGAATACCACATTTCCTGAAGCATTTTTCTTGGGAGATATTTTGACTACAGATGGACCAGACTTCAGCTTCCCTGTTCGGAGCTTTGGTCCTGCTAAATCCATGAGAATTCGACAACGTTTTTCCAGCATCTGGGAACTTTCTTTCACTCTTTTGATTATCTCACTCCAGATGCTAGGATTTCCGTGAGCACAATTGATGCGAATAATGGAAGTACCTGCCTTGATGAGATCAGTGATAAATGTTTCATTCTCGGTAGCTTCTTGGCCAACTGTTACCATGATGTGAGTAGTTCTGCCATCTTGTAGACGACCCAATAAGAACTCACTGTTGGAGGACGCCTTCTCCCTCATTGTTTGTATTGTGAATTTTCCATCATTCTGTGGGTCTAATCTTTTCTCTGTGAAAATTCCTGCACTAATACTATCTTTGGGGTTCAAAGAGTTTGATTTCAAGGCCTCCAAAAGTCGAATACTGGCATTAAGACTTGAAAGAACATGCAAATTGATAATCTCCAAATTCATGAGACCAACCAAAGTGAGATCTTCTTTCAGTTGCTGAATGTCAAGGCACCTCAAAGCCAGATAATGTATTAAGTTTGTTGCACTATCCAAGTAATTTCTGAAAGGACCCAAGCATTAGAAGGCGAAAATTGAAGGAAGCAGAAAAAATAAAACTAAAGATAAGACAGAGAGCCTAGGTCAACAAGTATGTTTAACCACAGCTTTTTCACAACCCCAGATAATTCATAAAGCAATAAAATTAAAAGTTGCGTGTAGCATAATTAAAGCAGGAAAGAAGCCAAAGATTTCAATTACTGAATGTTATTAGAATATCAGCTCGAGTAATGATGCATACAAAGGAGCATGGAACAATCTTTCTCTTGTCAACACATATCTACAGACACGTATGGATATTTCTATTACAAGATTATCATCAAAATTACCTGTGATCTTATAAACAACATTATGTAATGGTCGAATATCATGACACAGTATAAGCTAATTTGATTGTCTTTTATAACATGACCTCAACAATACACAACCAACGTTGTAAACAACAACAAAAAAGTACCTGTGACACAATTTGAGTTGAGAAGCATTCCATTGTTCAGATGCCAGTACATGCAAGTAAACAGCCTTTAACTTTTCAACAACACTCCCTTTATTGCCCAGATGCTCAACAGTCCGCAATAAATCCACTTCTGTACCCAAAACAGAAGAAACAATTTCTTCAACTGGGCCCTTCAAATTCTCATCATTTTCAAAAGGAACAAGCATTTCATCGCCAGTGCAAGTGCCCGAATCACATAATTCAGCTTGATCGTTCTCATTAGGAACAGAAAAGGCAAAACTTTTCAGTTTCAACTTCGTCCTATGTAAACCAAACAACTGAATTACACCAACTTGTGTTCTAACATGAAACCTCCAGCTCAAAGTCAAATTTATAGGCCTCCCCTTAGGCACAAACCCCAGGAAATCAGTACATTGAATGGCCTGAAAAACAAAAAAGAAATTCGAATAATCCATCCATTCAAAATTCCATAAACACTAATAAAACTCCAATAGGTGCAATCTTAGCCATGGGTGCCTGTAGGCCATAACAAGAACCCATGAACATATTCTATGTGGGTCCCAAATAGTCAAGATTGCACAGGCGCATCGCTCATAAATTTTTGCAATACTAATAAACAATTAGAGAATCAAATTTCCACAAAAAAAAAAAACACTAAAAAATATACTAAAAGATGAAATTCACTAAAAAAAACAAAAGGGAGTTAAGAGATTTACATACATGATGAGGAAGTCTTGAAGTTGGATTTGTGACTAGACTAGCTGAAAGTGAACTAACACCTGACATCTTTCTATGCCTTTTTCCAATATCAGCAATCAATAAGCAAAAAAAAAAAGAATGAAATTTATAGAAAAGTAAGGAGCTTTGTAGAAAAGGGTACCGTTCTTTATAACAGATTGGTGAGGATTAATAGAGAGCAGAAGAGAAGAGGAGGAGCGGCAGAGTTTTTGGTTTGAGAGGAAGCTCTGAACTTTCTGCAGATAAAAAGGAGTGTGGTGGGCGTGTGCTAGATTCGATCCAGCTACATTACGTGGCAGAATCTAAATGGGGATTCGTAGGGCCCACTTCTTTAGTTGCCAATTTAATTTTGACTTTTTGTTGTTTCCTAAATCTAATCATGTAATAAGGCTAAATTATATTGCAATTTTTTTTATATAATAAAAAAAAAGAAGAAGAGCTTTTAACGTTTTTAATTTTGTTCGATGATTAGATTTAAAGTTTATTTGAGGATGGGTAATAATTATTTTTTTAACATGTTTTTTATTTATAAATATATTAAAATAATATATTTTTTTATTTTTTAAAATTATTTTTTATATCAGTACATCAAAATAATATAAAAATCTCATTTTAAAAAATATTTTTAAAACATAATATAAGAGTTTAGTTTTATTATTAACTTAATATTCATTTATATTTTATCCCATCTATTATTAAAATTAACTTTGCATCTTTGATATAGTAATAGATTAATTTCCTTCCATGATAGACATTAAACTAGGTTTTGCCTTGCTTTTAATATTATTAAAATTAATTTTATATCTTTGATATGGTAATTTCATTGTACAACGGGTACCAATTACATTCTCCTTCACTTTTAATACTATTCCAGCCTTCCTCATCTTTCCCGAGAATGGATCCCAGTAATCCATTTCGCGAGTTCCTAATCCTCTCGTTGTTTCATGTTCGAAAAAAGCGTGAAAACACTTTTCATAATGAAATAGCTTTCCACAGAATACGGACTTGATTATTCGTGAAAATCAAATCTTTCATGAAACGACTATGAATATATACAGAAGAGAGATGAGAAAAAACAGAGAGTGTAATGCAAGTAGGATTTAGCTTAGACCATCGGCAGCAGCCACATCTTCTTCCTCCCAATGGCTTTTGAGATCCACTTGTTTTTGTGGTATTATTAAGCTATCTTCCAACCAGTTGAGATGAGACAATGTTGTAAGAGGGCAGCTGCTACTCAAGCCAAAACCTCAACATCAAGTCTCTCACTGCTAGAATTATGAATTAATAATAGCTGATTTGCTTACATTTAAGGCATCAGTCCACAACAAAATCAGATAACAGTCGACAACCATTATCCCACAAAACACAGCATCAGGGAATTATTAAAGATAGGTAGAAACCATGATGATATATGATAGAATAAAATTCTCACTAAACTATTAAAGGCTGAGCAAGTGCTCTCACATGTCACATCTACATTTGTACTAGTTTTAATCACTTGATATCTATTGCCCATTCACGAGAAATCCACCTTATCGTAAAAATCCAATGGCCAACGCCACTCAATAACTACAAAACGTGGAAGCAGAGCTTTTGCTGGGGATCGCTGAGAAGGCTCACCTCCCTTGATCTTGGAGCAAGCTCACCTCCTTCTTCAAAAATGTTGGCAATGCAAAGGCAGCTGAGTGAACCTGTCAAGAAAATGTCACAAACAATATTCAGCTCTATTAAACAATATTCAACTCCATGACATGCAGTTACCATTGGTTCAATAAGGATATCAATGACAGAATCTCGTTTCCACGATGCAAACAAAGCAAAATACAAAATTTGGGGTTTTTGAAATAAACATTAGAGATATAAAGAAACAAGGAGATGGCATTAACTTAGTATCAAACTTAAAGAAGGAGCTACTACCTCAGAGTTATAGTACTTGAGTTCTCTTTTATGCTTGGTAGCACCTTCTAACTTCTCAATAGGATTGACAGGATTCAAGAACTCAACAGGCGGGCCCTCTGTTGAGCATAGGACAAACCCGATCACGCCACTGCATGCCAGATAACAACAGACAGCAGGTAAGAATCATTTCATACTCTGCAACCTATTTCACCAAACCCCATTTGAATTTCCCTCATAAATTATTGAACAATGGCAAAACTGTGATGACAAAAATCAGGGAGACCATTTACTAACATTAACAAAAACCAAAATCTCAAATTCATGAACACAAAGTGAGATTACTCAGCATTGTGTTTTCATCTTAATCACAGTAAAGGGTGTGGTTGCAGAGCTGTATACTTCAAATGGCCATGATTAAAGCATCCATCGGTCCCACAATTGTCAGAAAAATATTTTTGAGATGAAGAATGCAAAAGCAAGTATGACAATAAATAGAGCTCATCATTACCTTGGATATGTTGGAACACTTGCCCAGGCATAATGAACAGAACCCTTAAATGTTTCACGGCAAATAGAGATCATATCCTCAATAAGATGTGTATGAAGCCACATACTTTCTGCCATGTTACAGAGGACACCACCAGGCCTTAATGCTCTAGCTATTGTCTCGAAAAATGGCTTCTCTACTAGCTCTTGAGCAGGACCTTAATCAAGAAGAGGAATCCCGTGAGCAACATTCCTAAATGCATTAAGCCATAAAACAACAGAAGTTCTCTGAAGATCACAGAAACCAAGTTTTCAAATAGTTCAGTTCTCAACTATAGAAGCAGATTAGGGAACTGAGAACCAAACAGTTATATCTAAAACCCAAACGATAGTTTCTAGCGAAAGTTTTCAAGCATATTGAACCAGAAGTCACACAAAATCCATTCATCTGCACAGTTCCGTAGTTCTGAAACATAATTCTACCTCAATCAGTCACAGGCCACACATCCTGGTTTCCCTTCTGGTGTTATAAACTCTAAAGAAAAAGAACAATTATTCATATTCTAGAGCATACCTACAGGGTCTGAGGAATCAACAATAATAGCATCATACTTCCCTTCAGGAGTTGACCGGAGAAAATCTACAGCTGTAAAGTTTTCAGAAGCAAGATCAGCTAATATCAGTTCAATTCACTTCAATTAACCCAAGGAAAACTCACGCACAAATAATGAAGTCTTTATATAACTGGGACAAAGTGTAGAAAAAGGAACATGGAAATATTGTTTGAGCATACCATCACCCACATGAAGTCGGACCCGAGGATCCTCAAATCCAACAGCCAATTGTGGAAAAAACTTCTTAGACACCTACAGTATTTTGAAGGAGTTAGACGGAGCAGAATGGTACTTGTGATGCAAGAAGGGTTTCACCAAATCAGCACTTACATCTATAACCATCTGATCTATTTCACAAATATCAATATGTTCCACAGAACTATGGCGAGAAATTTCCCTAAGAACACCACCATCACCACCACCAACAACCAAAACCTGCATTATTAATTGCGTGAAATGAGAGTGAACCAAACATGAAAATGAAATTAATTACAAAAAGTTCAAAAGACATCCAGAAACAAAATTTGAAACGACTAGATGCTGTTTCCACGCAACCAGTCAAATTTTGGCTGTAAGGTTACCAAAAGAAAGATAGATGGCAGAGAAACAAGGTATGATGACAGAAGACCTAAAACATTTCCATGAGGTTATAAACAGGAAATACAAGAACTGAAGCAAGGTAAATTACTATTTCGAAACAACTACAATGGCATCTTATCAGGATTCATATCAGGTTAGAGGAAAGGCAATTGCATGCCATCTCATGAATTTCAGATTGAAGACTCCAGCTTATCTTAAACTCGAGTTTCATTCTACTCTCATTTTCTCATGCTTTTGCTATTTTATTTTATGATTTCAGAAAGAAAGGCAACTTTATTTCTTTCTTTGGAATGGAAGTTGTAAAATTTTGTTGACAAGTATAACTGTGAGAAAAAAGAGAAGTAATTGTTTCATCTTTCATTTCAAAATATCCTCCTAAAGTTCAAACAAACAGGCACTTGGCATAAAAAAAACATATATGTTGCAAAAATAACTACTCCGGACAGTAATTAACATACAAGAGGGTGATAGAGTAGCTTCAGCACATCTAAATCATTGAAAAGCAGAAAAAAAATAGCACTGTTTCATACAGTTTTGGGAGATGGAATCGAACAAAGGGGAAGATGGGCAATCATCTCCTGGTATGCACATTCATCTTTCTCAGTCAATTGAACAATACCATCAAGAACAAGCACTTTCCCATATGATGTTGACTGCGAACAAACAACTCTGTATCAGCCAAATCATATAAAAACCAATGCAGCAAATCTAGGTAGACATATTAGCGCACACTAAAGGAGGGAGGGAGGAAAACAACAGAACACAAGGAGATTTCATAAAATCAGTGAAGTGTATGGAGTTGAGATGGCCGAACCTCAAAAACCAAGACCTCTTGATACTCTGACTTTCCCTTGTATAAAATCTCTTTCACTTCCAGTGTATGTGCTTCTCCTGCAGATGGATACCCAAAAACACAAACCATGGATACAGTGAGCAACTCAAAAAGAGACAGAGTAGCCATTTCTATTCATCGCAAGAAAATAATGAAAAGGACAAAAAAGTTTATAGATGATAAATAGTCCATATAAGGCAACATTTTCTGCAGGAGAGAAAGAAAAAATAAGTTAGCATAAAAAGAACTCCGTTGTGGGAGCTAAATGCGGCAGGTTGGACCTCTGGCATTCTCCGTTCCTAATATATTTTTTTTTCCCAAAGGTTCTATGTTGTGCAATGTTTTAAAATTAATTTCAGCAATAAAAAGGGTCACAAAATGATATTGGGAGATTTCTATTCACATAACAAATTTCAGAATTCAATACAAAAATATGAAGTTGCAGGTGATTTACTGTCATCGGTAAAACACAACCCAAATAAGCATGGAAAAGATCAACAAGTGAAGAAATTATTGCATTCAATGGACATGCATAAGAGGAGTGATACATACCAGGCCACATGGGGTTGTTGAAGTAAACCTTTTTGCTAGTTTTGCCTACAAAAAAAGCAAAAAAAGAGGGTCATCAATAGCAACCAATTTAAACCAAAATATCCCCAAATAAATAACAAGAAAACAAAAAAACTGGAACTGGAAAAGGAGAAAAAATAAATAAAAGATACCAGAGCAAGAATGAGATTCCGAGAACCACCCAGAAACAACAGTAGAATGGCATTTTGCGTCAAGCTCAGGGGCAGAAGCCCTAGCCTTCAGGCAACAAGAAGGAATAGCCTTCTCTGAACCATTCCCATTATTCGCCTTCCCATCCATAGTCTTCTGGCATTCCAAACCTCTTCCTGTGCCCCCCTCCATAGATTATCCTTTTCTTCTCCTGCTCCAGCCTCTAGACACCACACAGAATTCTGAAAAATCAGTAAATACAAAACACAAAGGAAAAGAAAAAAACCAAAAACAACACTAATAATAGTGGTTTATCAATGATGGCAAAATCAAAACTTAACACATAGACACCTGCAAATTCAATCATTCAAAACATGATGAGTAAAGATTACCAAAAGAACTGTATGAAACTGTATGCAGTACCAAGCAAGTAAAAAGGAGATCAATTTATATAATAATCAAAACCCATCCTCAGAAAGGAAAGCCACATTATTTTCACAGAGTAAAGATTGAAAAGGATTCTCCAAATAAAATTTTTAAGACGATGAATATCATTAATGAATAAACACCACAATGATCACAGGACAAGAGTCATAATAATCAATAATTTCCAAATTAGTGATTGATTTAGTACCAAATAAAATACAAGAATCTATAATTAAGATTCTGATTCGGAAACAAATGCTAATTTCTCTGAATATCCGAGAAGCAATAGTTCATTTCCATTTTGAACAATATCACAGCATGCAAAGCGATACAACTTGAGAAGAAAAGGAAAAATTAAATATTACTATCTGCACAGAAATAATTTATTAAGAAAATATTAAAAAAAGAACAAGAAATGTCTAAAAGAATGAGATCATGAGTTGGGTTCTTAAAAAAATACAAAAGAAAAGTCAAATTCAACTAGTACAACCTTGTTCATTAAGCACGACAGCAACAAAAAAAAATAAACAAAAAAGGGTCTGTTTGGTTCCCGAGAAAAAAATAAAACAAAAAAGAATAATATTAACATTTTTTTACTACCAACAGTAGTTTTCTTTATGTTCTTTTCTTTCTTTCCTGAAGAAATTAATAAAAAAGAACAAGACATCATTTTTTTCTCGAGAAACAAAGAAGAAAAGGCTAGGTTTTTCTAAAAATGGCACAAGAAACAAAGCCTGTAAAGTTGCAAAAACCTTCACTAATTCACTTTGAAAAAAAAAACCCAAAAATGAAAAAACTAGAAAAAAAATCATAAAACAATACAGTAATGAATGGAAAAAAAAAAACTTAAGAGAGAGAAAAAGAAAGGTTCTTGCCTGGTGTAAATGTCAGTGAGAGAAATGATCAGAGAGTGTATTATCGTTGCTAATAATACTATGAGGCTGAATTTGTGTTGATCAGGAAGACAAAAGTGGAAGGGAAATGACAGAGAAAGGCAGAGAGTGTCTCCCTTTCGTCTTTCTCTTCTTTTGATTTCTCTCTTTTGCAGGCTTTAATGGCGTGTCGTGTACAGCTTGCAAGCTCCTCGTCCACTATATAGACGGGTCTGTGAAGGGTTGAACGCACAGGACAACTAAGCCCATGGTTAATTTAACCGTGCATGACTTGGTTTGTAGCCCATCATTTGTATAAAAATTATTCAAAAAATATATAATTTGTTTTTTTTTATTTTTTTAAAAAAATTTATTTTATTTTTTCTTTAAACTAATTTTTTTAATGTTTTCTGATCATTTTAATATATTAATATCAAAAATAAATTTTAAAAAATAAAAAATATATTATTTTAATATATTTTCAAAAAAAAACACTCTAAAAAATAATCACTACCACAATACTAAACAAGTTTTTAATAATAAATAAATACATTAAATTAACTTATGATATGATTGTCACGGTTAAAGATTTAAATAATATTATTTTTATTTTTTTAATTAATTTATCTATCACATAACTTGAAGCTTCCTACAAATCAAGTTAAATAACTATGTTCGAGTAATTCTAAGAGGTGTAGTTCATGTGGTTAAGCTCTAGATTTACTCTCTAAAGGTCACAAGTTCGAATCCTATAAATTTTAAGGTCATTGAAGGCTTACATGGTCATTAACTTCAAGACCCATAAAATTAGTCGATATATATGTAAATTAACCCGAACATTCATATTAATAACCGAGGCAATTTTTGCATAAAAGGGAATGTGGAAAATGCAATCTTGCTGTAGCAATCCACACAATAAAAATATCAAGCATGCGTATGCTTTGAGCAGACAGAAAAGCTTGCACTTTAACTTGACACCAGATGTGTGGAATCGCTTTGTTAATGCTCCAAGACGTAATCATATTATTATATAATATATGGTGTTAGTCTATTAGATGATGATAAAGGAGAGTACTTTGAGGGGAGGAAATTAAAAAAAAAAAAGAACAATTCATCATATTGTTGTCCTTTTAGCTATGATTGGAGATCGAACGATTTATTTTTTTCCCTCTTTTTTTAACAACATATCAAAAGCATCTTATTCTAGTCTTTTTTTTTTTTTTAGAAGATGTGTGAGAATATAATTGTAGTTATTTTTTATAGTATTTTTTACTTGAAAATATATTAAAATAATATTATTTTATTTTTTTAAATTTATTTTTAATATCAGTATATTAAAAATGATTCAGAAATGATAAAAAAAAATTCATTATATTATTGTCTTTTAAGCTATGATTGGAGATCGAGCGATTTATTTTTTCCTTATTTTTTTAA
>Ga0325403_1002967_pt1 | contig 15285 bp, 8 predicted proteins | sample PopdelMetagenome_19_FD_205665 | JGI IMG/M metagenome (GOLD analysis project Ga0325403, IMG submission 205665) | Populus deltoides microbial communities from Bellville, Georgia, United States - Xylem-PdKOR-R4 | ecosystem: Host-associated > Plants > Phyllosphere > Stem > Wood/Secondary xylem...
GGGTTGCTATTTGGTTGCATTCTCAAGATTCAAACTTCAATTATACAGGAAATGACCTCTTAAGATCTTCTGATGGCATCAAATTATGGTGTAATAAGAAATCTTAGGTAGTCTTCTTGTTGTTTGCAGTAGAAGATCACTTTTTTTTTTTTTTATCTCTTGTATTTCTTTTTGGCTATTCACTTTATGGCCTTCTCAATATACTCTCGATGATTATCAAAAAAAAAAAATGTTGAGAAGGAGATTATACTCCCTGATCTGGAGTGGCTGATTCTAGATAGATTACCAAGCATTGTCTACTTCAGTTATGGATGTTATGATTTCTTGTTCCCTCATTTGGAGAAGTTGGAGGTGTATGGATGCCCAAAGCTGGCCACAGAATCTGCTACTACATCAAATGACTCAATGAGTGCTCAATCAGAGGTGCTGCTGATTTAACTTGATTTCTTGCCTCTCGTTTAGTTCCAAAAGTACACAATAATTACTAGGAATTACATCTAACAAATTGGTACCCTTGTTTTCTTTTGATGCAGGGGTTTATTAATTTGAAAGAAATATGTATTGGAAACTTGGAAGAAGTACAAGATTTAATGCAAGTTGGACGTTTGGTAACTAATAGAAGAGGTGGGCATGAACTTTCACTCGTGAGTTTGGAAACATTACACTTGAACTTATTGCCTAACATGAGGTGTATATGGAAGGGTCTCGTGCCGAGCAACTTGACTACTTTGACGGTGAACAAGTGTAAGAGACTGACACATGTATTCACAGACAACATGATTGCTAGTCTAGTTCAGCTTCAAGTTCTAGAGATATCAACTTGTGAGGAATTGGAGCAAATCGTTGCTAAGGATAATGATGATGAAAAGGATCAGATACTGTCAGAAAGTGATCTTCAATCTTCATGCTTCCCCAATTTGTGTCGACTTGAGATTAGAGGATGCAACAAGTTGAAGAGTCTCTTCCCAGTAGCCATGGCTTCAGGTCTCAAAAAGCTCCAAATACTTATAGTAAGAGAATCCTCTCATTTATTGGGAGTATTTGGGCAGGATGATCATGCTTCACCTGTCAATGTTGAGAAGGAGATGGTGCTCCCTCATCTGAAGCAGCTGATTCTAGAAAAATTACCAAGCATTGTCTACTTCAGTCTTGGATGTTATGATTTCATATTCCCTCGTTTGTGGAGTTTGGAGGTGCGTCAATGTCCAAAGCTGACCACAAAATTTGCTACTACATCAAATGTTTCAATGAGTGCTCAATCAGAGGTGCTGTATATTTGACATGATTTCTTGCCTCTCTTTCAGTGTTTTTATTTCTTATTTCCCTCAATAATAAGACTTACAAGTTAGAATTTGAAAAGCATGCTAGTAATTCATTCTTGCAGGTAAAATGGCTGCAACTATTTATCTTCTATCCTTCTTTAAATGGTTGGATTAAATCAACAAATACAATATGCCTGAATGATCTTTGTTCTTGATGTTTGCATTAGGTTCATTAATTTTATTTTTTGATATTTTGAGTTATATTTTATTTAAAATAATATGGGTTTGATTAATATAAAATATTAAAGGATTTGTACAGGATATTAAAAAAAATTTAAATTAAATATTGGGCCTAAGCCTAGTAAAAGTAAAAAATAAACTTATGAACAAGGTATGGATCCAGTCAGCGCTTGTAAAAACCTAGAGCAGTTAGGCTTTTGGGAGTTTTCTTAAGCCAATTAAATTTTGGTCTAAAGGGAATAGAAGTGATAATCTCATCTTGTTTACCTTGAAAATTGAGGGAAAGTAGCTGAAATAATTTAAAACCATTTAAGATTTTTGTCAGTTTAGCTAGTTTAGTCGTTCACTTTCCTGTAGTTTCTCAGATACCAAACACGTTTTTATGTGTTGAATAAATAATTAACCACCAATTAAAGCAGAAGGAACAATATTTGTGTTTGAATCCTGAGAAAATTGAGTAGGAAAATAAAGGGAAATTTTTGCATTTTATGAAGTTTATTTTTCTTCGTTATGATGATTTATTGTTTTGGAGGTCCCTAAAAGTAGAATAATGGTCCCCAAATTTACAATGTTTTCCTGCAATCAAACAGTGCCTTTTTTGAAACTGCTCAATTATTAATCGCTTGGTGTCTACTTGTCCATTCCATTGACCTCTTACAACCACATGATGAGCTTGTTATTGTGCTCAATTAAAGCTCGATCTTCAAAAGCTCAATCTTCGAATCTTCTTCTAAAATATTTAATTTTGCTCTGATATTTATGAAAATGTAATTCATTATTAAACCCTAAAAACTTCTATAACTCCATTCTCAATCCCAAAATTTTGACTTGATTTTGTCATAAGTTTTGATTTAAATCAAAAGTTAATTCTAGTCAAAACTCGTACCAAATATAATTTAAATTTTGACTTAAATCAAGATTTGTTATAAAATTGAGTCAAAGCTTTACTTTAATAAAAAAAATAAAATTTAAAAATTTTAACTTATGATATAATTTTTTCTTGAGTAAAAAGTAAAAAAAAAAACAACTTAAATTAATTTACAAAACTGAACCATATACAATCAAAATTTGGACTTAAATCGAAAGTTTGTTATTTCACAGTTAATAATCGAAAGTTACTTTAAATTATGACTTGAAGTCAGAAGTTACTTTTCATAAATGATGCCTAGAGGAAAGAGGGGAAATGATGCAATCTGGATCATTGTGGATCGACTAACTAAGTTTGCCCTTTCCTACCAGTAAAGATGACAGATCCAGTTGACAAGTTGGCTAAGATTTATGTGAACGAAATTGTAAGGTTTCATGGAGTTCAGACCGAGACCCAAGATTTACTTCACGTCTCTGGCCGAGCATGCAACATGCATTGGGAACAAATTTGAGTATCAATACTGCCTTTCATCCGCAGACTGATGGCCAATCTGAGAGAGTTATTCAGATCTTAGAAGATTTACTAAGGGCATGTACTTTGGAATTTGGTGGAAACTGGGAGGAGCACCTGTCACTAGTAGAATTCACGTATAACAGCAGTTATTAGACAACAATTGGAATGGCCCCATTTGAAGCTCTTTATGGCAGAAAGTGCAGGACACCCTTGTGTTGGGAAGAAGTTGGGGACAAAAAGTTGTATAGGGCAGAATTAGTACAAATCACTACTGAAAAAGTGAGGATTATTAAGGATCGAATAAAGGCGGCTCAGGATAGACAGAAGAAGTATACAGATATTCGAAGAAGACCACTTGAATTTTGTCCTGGAGATAAAGTATTTCTGAAGGTAGCTCCATGGAAGCACATGCTGAGATTCGGCATGAAGGGAAAGTTAGCCCCAAGGTTCATTGGACCATTTGAAATCCGAAAACGTATCGGACCTGTAGCATATGAAATAAACTTGCCCTCACAGTTGGCCAAGGTTCACAATGTATTCCATGTTTCTTTGCTGCGAAAAGCCGATGTAGACCCTTCGAGAATGTTACCTCAAGTGCCAATGGAGGTAAAAGAAGACTTAACACTTGAGGTAAGACTGATAAAGATACTCGATTGGGGTGAGAAAGAACTTCGTAATAAAAAAGTTCCCATCATCAGAGTCTTATGGCGAAGCTCACAAATCAAGGAAGAAACATGGGAGAGAGAATCAGAAATGAGATGAAAATTCCCCGCTTGTTTATAAATTCAGGTACATCACTTAAATTTCAAGGACAAAATTCCCCAAGAAAAATAAATAAATAAAAGTGAAGAAATTCATGCATATGGTTAAATAAAAAACAGGAATTCAAAAATTTTTGAATATGAATTTTCGAGTGAAATAATTTGAGATATTATAATGAACCCGGTATTGTTAAGGGTTGGATTTAATTGAAGAGAACAAAAATACACTTAAAGGAAAAAGGAGGCCTAAATGCAAATAAGGGAAAATATAGAGTATAAATACTCTCTCCTCACCAAAACAAAATCTGTAGGAACCATAAGGAGAGAAGATAGGGAGTTTTATACTCATTCTTGAGAAATCAAGAGAGAAACACTAACATTTCAAGAACCCATCCAAGATTTAGAGCTTATAGATGGGATAACACTTGAGAGCGAAGGATTACCAAGAAATTAAACAAGAAGAAAAGAAAGGAGGGAGTTGAAAATCTTCAACTGGTTGAAGATCAAGATCTTAATTTGTAGCAGGTAAGGTATTCTAAACACGAGCTTAAAAAAAATTCATTTTTAAATTCGATAAAGAATTGATGCCTTGATATTGAATCATATGCTAGGGTTCTTAGACATAAATTGAGGAAAAAATACTTATTGTTGAGATTAAGTTAATTTATGTGTATGGTATGTAGTTTATGAAAGTATTGTGTGAAGGGGAGGGGGAGACAAATCTGGACAGACTTGTCTCCTGACTTTTGGTGAGATTTTGGATAGGAGGATGAGAGAATTAGGATTGGATTCCTCATAGAAATTATAGATTTGAATGTGAGCTAACCAAGGAAACTAGGCTTGCTCACTTTGAAGATGTAGAACTCCAGTTATGGGTTACCAACCGAAACTGAGTCGTGATTGATTATGTAGGGCAGTAGGACTGATTAGTTGATGAGAAATTTTGACTATCTTGGAGGCAGAACTGGGTTTTCCTTCGTCAGAGAACTGGTAGCCTTGTGTCTTAGCTTTCTAACGAGATCAATCTCACTTAAAATGGAGTTTTAGAACTTTAGATATAGTTAAAAATCTGATGAGTGTTCAGACAATAACAGTTCAAAGTCAAACAGTAACAGTTCAAAGTCAGACAGTAACAGTTCAAAGTCAGACAGTAACAGTTGGAAATGAAACAGTAACAGTTCAAAGTCAGACAGTAACAGTTCAAAGTCAGACAGTATTGGAAATTGGACAGTAACAGTTCAAAGTCAGATAGTAATGGTTCAAAGTCAGACAGTAACAGTTGAAAAATTGGACAGTAACAGTAGGTAGACTTTCACGTGAATACTATAAATAAGAATATTAAAGAATTGAGTCATACGAACGCTTACACATTGAGATACTAACTTTGATAATATATATGATATATGTATGTATGTTATTATGAGGAAATGAACATGCATAGAAAGTAACATATGAGTAATGGATGAATATGAATTCTCTATAATATCGGCTTGAAGGAATCATAACCAAAAAACTTCCTTATGATTCAGGAGGAGCAACCAAGATTGGATCTTCTATTAGGGGAGGTCGTGAGACAGGCGAAGTAGGTGCGTGATTTTCCTCCTATTTGCACTTATATAATTTAAAATTCATCTGGTGAATGCAATTACAATAAGTGTCGTGTTCAATGTAAATAAAATCTAGCATAAATACAAGATTAGCTTCGGCTAATGGCATCCGCGATAGGATTGTCGGGAGATGATTTATAAGATTAGCTTCGGCTAATGGCATCCGCGATAGGATTGCCGGGAGATGATTTACACGATTAGCTTAGGCTAATGGCATCCATGATAGGAACGGCGGGAAATGGATTACAGGATTAGACCTTGCAAGGTCACCCAGTTATGCAAGTAAATAAGATTATTCAATTAAGAATGTACAAATGAGTGTTAATTGGGTTTTAAAGATTTACAAGCAAAATATAAGTTCTCTGTTAGAATTCTTATGGTTCGATAAAAAGTTAATACTTCATTCGTATTTATTACATGATCATACATATATTATTTATCAACATAATGGTATATTTATTTATGTAACAGGTCCATCAAACATCCAGGAAGATCATTAGTTTAGGACTCTACTTTGTGAAGCTTATGTAAATATTTAACTTAAACAAAAGGGAATTAACATGTTTATGTAGTATATTTTTGTGTAAACCTTGATGTATTTATAAAATTTCAGCTTAGCATTTAGTATTTTAGTTATCTTGTAATTAACCCTTTTGAAATATTTAGGAACACTTATTATGTTGTAAATACTTTCTTTGCATATTAGTATTCATTTTCTCTTAAATTTTATGATATGATGCTTGGACTATGTTCATATTGATCTTACTCGTAGGATATATATATATATATTGTGTGGAATTATGAGGTTTGATATAAGGTCTGGAATTATGGGACCTTGTGATGATGGGTTGATTGAGTAAATTGATAGTAGTCGATAACTTGGGATGTCCTAAATGCAAAAGAAACTCTACCGAATTTTTGAAAAAAAAAATTCACGCTCAAATAAAAAGGATATGCTGTGATCTTTTAACATTGATTGAGTCGTACAGTCGGACTATTACATATATACTCTATGTTCCCATAAAAAAAGTTATGTTTTTTCAATGTGGGATTTGAAACCCATTAGTATATATACTCTATGTTCCTAAGAAAAAAATCATGTTTTTTCAATGTGGGATAAAAAATCCTTTTGGTTTAAATACTTCAACTTAAAAGGATAACATAGTATCTTTTCAATATGGTATTTGAAGCCCTTTCATATATATATATACTCTATGTTCCCATGAAAAAAGTTATGTTCTTTCAATGTGGGATTTGAAACCCATTAGTATATATACTCTATGTTTCCAAGAAAAAAATCATGTTTTTTCAATATGGGATAAAAAAACCTTTTGGTTTAAATACTTCAACTTAAAAGGATAATATAATATCTTTTCAATGTGGGATAATTCTTTTTTTAAATATTCTTTTAAACTTCATTGTTTACAATATGTATAACCTATATTTACATGGATTTTTTTCATATGAAATATTAAAATTTTAATTTTTTTTTAATTTTCCGGGTTGACCCAAGTTGACCCGGTTGACCCATAAAACTCGGGACCCGGTCCCTTGAACGGGTCAACTCTCAGACCAGGTTTAATAACTATGGTTCAAATACTATGAGATATTTAGTTGTTGCAAATTCATAAACTAAGGTTCTATTTGGTATGACATTTACAAATTAATTTAAGTTGTTTTTTAATTAAAAAAATTTATAAGTATATATTTGCAAGAAATAAGAATATGTTTGGCATATTGTTTCAATTATGAGTTTTGACTTTCAAATATATTTCAAAAGTTATTTTTTCATAGATAAGTACTTGTGACAAAAAAGAGTTAAAATGGCCTTTAATTTAGAAACATTGTTTGATAAAAATGTAACTTTTTTTTAAGAAAGAATGTAATATAAGTTACAGTTAAAAATTTAAACTTTTTTCTTAAATCAAAACTTTTACATGACTTTGTAATAAGCTTTGATTTAAATCAAAAGTTAATTCTAGTAAAAACTCGTACCAAAGATAATTTAAATTTTGACTTAAATCAAGATTTGTTATAAAATTGAGTCAAAAATTTATTTTAATAAAAAAAAATTAAATTTTAACTTATGATATAATTTTTTCTTGAGTAAAAAGTCAAAAAACAACTTAAATTAATTTGTATATTTATTTTTTTAATCAAATATAATTTAACTAAAATTTATTCTTAAATTATCACAAAGATATTTTTATTTTTATTTTTATTTTTTTAATTAAATATATTTGTATCTCTCGTCCCTTGAACACTAACCAAATATAACCAACAAAACCATTTTTTTCATTTGATTTCTAATTTTATTTAAAAGCATTTGATTATTATATCATAAAATAAGATAAAAGTTGAGTAAAAATAAGCACTCACACCCCTACATAATAAATGCGCTTATAAAATGGTTCATTAGGTAATTTGGCTACAAATAACAAAATCAAAATAACCTCAACCAACATTCATTACTCCAAATTAATTTTAGAATTAGATTTATTTGACTTATATCTAAAAGATATTTATCTGAATTTCTTCCTGTAAAAATATTTGTGAATGGAGTATTTCATGAAACCCGATAAAAGAAATTCTACTTTAATTTTTTGTCAAGATATGTCTATCTTGATAGAAAAAATGAGGAATATAAAAAATATAAAACAATGAGGAATATTATTATATCAATTAAATACTTTTTTTCCTCAAGAATAAATAATTGTTTTGATAAATAAATAATTATCTCTCTATCACTAAGATGGCTCAATGTAGAGACAAATTTGGTCTATCTTTTGGTTTTAATTCCATGGCTTTGGTTTGATTTATTTTTTGTCATTCTTGGAATATCTTTATTTCTTGATAGATTTTTTCGTTGATACTGTGTTCCAAATAAAAATTGGATAAATTTTAATTTTTATTTAAAATTAATTTTTTATATTTTTAAAATTTTTAATTTATATAAAAAATATTTTTAAAAAATTAAAAAAGTATATTATTTTAATATATTTTTACGTAAAAATACTTTAAAAAATAATTTTTGTTTTTGTATTTGTTTTCTGGTTATATTTAATTTTTCATTAATATTCCTATCGTAAATTGCTTTGTATTTTAAATCTTGAAGGCCAAAGAGATGGTAGACAAAATAGAAAAAGAGACAAGACCGTTCAAAAGAAGAAAAAGAAAGAACAATAGTGAATAATTTTTTTTTATTTTTTGATGTGTTATGTCAAAATAATTTTTTAAATTAAATTTTTTTTTCATTTTAATATATTTTAAAATAAAAACATTTTAAAAAATAATCATTATCCACCTTCAAATATCATTAAGATGAGGCAACCCTTCTTTTGACTCGGCTAGCCTACTGTTCTGTGGGTATATTTTATTGCTGCATCATTTTCACTATAATTTTCATTATAGTGAAAATTCAGAATTATTTTAATGGATTCAAATTCAACAGGGTGATTTATCACGTTGACGCCAGCAGTCAACAACTATCTTACATTCTCTTGGCATCGAATTCCATGCCTTTGCAAAATATCAAAGGCTCCAGTGCCTCTCTAGCAATAATTAATTTTATTTTCCCCCAAATATTTATCGAAATAATTAATTTAACCACAAAATAAAACAAATATATCCAACTACCATACCATTCCACAATTAATTTTTTTTTGAATAAATAACTTTTAAATCATAGAAAGAGTGAAGAAAGTGAAGAATAATCAAAGTGGTGGATAAGAATGTAATCGACCACATTTAGCGAAATAATTAATTTAATCACATCCTTTCTAGCTAATCTAGATTTTAATAACTGGTTGGTGCTGCGTTCCAAACAAAAATAGAATAAAATTTGATTTTTTTATTTAAAATTATTTTTTTTATTTTTTTATTTTTTAATATGATAATATTAAAAATAATTTTATATTGAAATTGATTTTAATAACATTGATTGAATCCACAATTAAAGAAGTAGGATGGATATTAATGTGCAGTTTGAGATGGGTCCGTGAGACCATTGCTATCAAGAGTTTTTTCTATGGAATAAGATGAGTCGTGAGACCATATTACCCCGTAAGCTTTAAAAGGGATAATATGTTTTAATTTCAAAAAATAAATCTCAATTCAGTGTGTTAGAATGCAACCATCGACTAATTAATGGACAATGGACCTTAGATTAATATATTATCATTTTTTATTGTATTTTTTTTTCTAGTCATATTTAATTTTTCATCAAGTGATTAATATGTATAATTCAATGGATATAATTCTTAACGTTAAATGCTATGTATTTAGAATTTTGATGGATTGAGAAATAGAGGATAGAAAGAGAGACAGAACAGCTCAAAAGAAAAAGAAAAAGATGGAACAAAAGTGAGAGAGAGATGAGAGAACAAAAGTGTAACAGTTTTCATTAACTAAATAAACTTATTTTAGGAAGCTATAATTATTAATATTAAATTTAAAATTCATATTGCAAATCCTGAAACATATCATGTGGTTTAATAGAAATTATTTTTATAAACGTATGTGGCTTAACATCATTAATCAAAAGCTCATAATATCTTTCATTTTATATATATATTAAAAGTAAATATTAAAACCTATTATATTATTAATTCAGATGTGAATTATAATTCTAAAATGTTTTTTAAAAATTCTCTATATACTACAACTAGCTTAAGAAAGTCGTCTTCATCGGAACTTATAATCCTTCTTCAAACGTTGACCCGGAGTCAAAGTCTTTTTTTAAGGAAAAAAACATGAATAAAATGTTAATGTTATGAGCTCATGATGATGAATATAAAGACTTTCAACTGTTTTTTTTTTTTTTAATTATTATTATTGAAATTACGTGTGGAAAATCATGCCGTTTGAATTTGATGGAAATTACATGTGAAAAATCATGCCTTTTCCAGATAATTTAAATTACGGTAGTTATTATTTTTGTTGTTTTTATTATTATATAAAAAGAAGAGGATAGCTTAATTATTATTTTTTTTAATAAGAAACAGTTCACTTCCACAAATATTTATTAGCATGCTACTCATTTATTATTGTTGCCATACCCCTTTAAATATTCTATTTGCTCATTGTTACTGAAATGCTCACGTAGGAGTTAACTTTGTTAATGTGCCAATGTTATTATTATTTCAATTTTTAAAAAGAATAATGACTTTGTAATAAGCTTTGATTTAAATCAAAAGTTAATTCTAGTCTACCAAATATAATCTAAATTTTGACTTAAATCAAGATTTGTTATAAAATTGAGTCAAAACTTTACTTTAATAAAAAAATAAAATTTTTAAATTTTAACTTATGATATAATTTTTAAATTACAACAGATAATGTAATCAATGGCCGTGCTCTAGCTGTAGCAATGTCAATGACAGATAGGAAGGAGAGATTTTGAATGTTTTTTCAGTTAGTTCATGGTCAGGTCAAGTACGCAACCTATGCCATGCGCGGGAGATTAAAAAGAAGAAAAGGATAAAAGTAAAATAGAGAAAAATTAAGATTGCAAGAGAGTGTGGAATTGATATTGTAATTTAAAATGTTTTTTAAAATTATTTTTTTATTTAAAAATATATTTAAATAATTTTTTAAATATTTTATATCAATATATAGAATCATAAAAAAAAACACTAATTTAATATATTTTTAAACTAAACTCTTCCCAACCCAGTTAAAAAAAAAACGGTGCCAAGTGGAAATTAACTAGGAAGAGTCTACTTCAATAAAAAAACGAAGGATAGCAATGAAAAACTCGGTGCAGGTCTTTTTTAAATATTTTTTTTTGCTTTATTTTTCAACATTAAATTAATTAAGAATAAAACTTTTTAATTAAGTCAAGATCTAGAATTTCACGAGTTACAAGCTTGAAAGATTAACATAAATTTAGGAGATTTTCTCGAGTTTGCTTAGTTTTTTCCTCATTTTTAAGCTTATAATTTTTTAATTTGATCCTTCAATATTTATTTAATTGAATATTAAACTCTTTTTTAATTTTATTTCTATTGGATTTCTCATTGATTTTAAAAATGATACGAGTTTTCTTAGTCTTCAACATTAAATTATTTAATAATAATTTTATTTAATTTGTTTTTGGTGAGGTTATACAATATTAGAACAAGATTACTGATTTTATACGCTAACCCGGTGGAATCTTTGTTATTAACATCATATGCAAAGTTTGTAAAACAATATTATTGTCCTCGTGAAAATGACAGGGAAATGACCTCATCTCAACTTTATTTCCTTGCTTTCGTCAGGACCGCTGAAATAAGGTAAAGTTTTTTTAGCTCTATGTTCTATCTCGGGCTAAGAGGAACAGGAGAATGTTTTGAAAAGCAAGAACATGATTTTATGGCCTCAATCAGAGAGGTAGTGTGGTGCTAAAAGACAAGGCAGAATAAGGTGTATAGTGGAAATAGACTCTCCCTCCCTAGTTAATTTCTATATTTCCATCAAACCTATTTTAGGGTTTGAACATGAACCATCTGAAGAGGGTTTTTTTTTCTTGTATATTATTGTTTTAATAAAGATAACAAAAAAGAAAAGAAAAGGATATAAGTAAAACCAGAGAAAGATTAAGAATGCCAAGAGAGTGTGGGATTGATATTGTAATATAAGATGTTTTTTAAAATTATTTTTTTGTTTAAAAATATTTTAAAATAATTTTGAAAAATTTTATATTAACATATTAAAATCATTAAAAAAATACTAATTTGATATATATTTTTAAAAATTTATATTCGAACAAAACTCATCCAAACCCAATTAAAAAAAACAAAAAACAAAATGGTTCCAATTTAATTAACTGGGGAGAGTATTAAATCAAGAGCAAAACAACACCCTATTAAATCAAATAAAAAAAAAACAATTTGAAGCATCAAAGGGTGAAATTTTAAAAATGAAAGGACTGAAATAAAATAAAACCACAAAAGAGGGTGAAAAAGAGAAACAGCAGTTGGATGCCACCAATAGCCTTGGTCTTATTACAGATTGCCTAAGTTTGATGCAGAGATAGTCATTGCAGATTTTAGTTGCCTTAGTTTGATCCTTTGTTGAGTTCCTGGCAAGTCTTTTTTTCCCTTATTCATAATTTTCTAAAAAAGAAACAAAAAAAAAACCGATCAGGTCAAACAAGTGACGACAATCTATTGGCTTCTGGGATTACCTTATCTCCATGTCACAGGTCCTTTCTCTTAATTGTTTTCTAAATTTGAAACTGTAATTTGTAATTCCCAGCATAGCGCATATGCGAGGGCGATGACAACAACTCGAGCAAAACAACACCCTATTAAATAAAATTAAAAAAAAAAACAATTTGAAGCATCGAAGGGTGAAATAGAAAAAAATGGAAGGACTGAAATGAAATAAAACTTCGTTGGATGCCATCAATAGCCTTGTTCTTTTAGCTTTTTGTATAATGTAATGGACAAGTCTTATTACTTGAGTGTGTGATGCGGGAGATAGTCTTTGCAGATTTTAGTTGCCTAAGTTTGATCCTTTGTTGAGTTCCTTGAAAGTCTTTTTTTTCCCTCCTTATTCATAATTTTCAAAAAAAAAAAAAAAAACATTGACCGATCATAGCTTGTAGATTAATTATATGTGTTCTTGGAAGCGATGAGTAGCTAGTATCATTCGTGCAGGTGTCAAAGTGATCATCATCAACCTTCCATTCCTTTCTCTCTTTGCTAGGTGAGTACTTGTGCATATTATTCTTAATTTTATTTGTTTGTCATTACCTTTATATTTTTTTATCTTAATTATCTTTATAGTATGCTATCTTTCACTAATGAAATTCTTTTTATTGGTTTTGAGAAGAAAAAAAAAGTATTTCTATCTTTTTTTAAAAAGTATTTCACTAATGGGAATATAGTATGCTAGATATTCCCATTACTTAACAATCGAGGAAATGAGTGTTTAAAATTAAGATAATAAAATTATCTAATCTCATTAGATAAAGCTGTTGTGTAAATAAGTGTGACTTATACTCATGGCATAGATAGATAAAAATAATTAAATAAGTGTATGATGCAGAGATAGTCATTACAGATTTTAGTTGGCTAAGATTGATCCGTTGTTGAGTTCGTTCCATTAATTATACTTCCTTGCAAGTCTTTTTTTCTCCTTATTCATAATTGTTTTTTAAAAAAAACATTGACCGATCATAGCTTTAGATTAATGTGTTATTGGAAGCGTTGAGCAGCTAGTATCATTCGTGCAGGTGTCAAAGTGATCATCATCAACCTTCCATACAGAGACTGGTGGAAAATGGCTATCGAAAGTGTTGGTGGATCCGTTGTATCTAAGATAGCGGAGCTCTTGGTGGAACCAGCAATAAGGCAGTTCCGTTACATTTTCTGCTTCAACAATTTTGTTCAAGAATTCAGTGAACGAAAGCAGAGCCTTGCTTTAGCGATAGATCGTCTACAAAATGATGTCAAAGTTGCTGAAAGGAATGCTGAAGAAATTGAGAAAGATGTCAGTAAATGGCTGGAAGATGCAAACAACGAAATTGAAGGTGTGAATCCTTTGGAAAATGAAATAGGAAGAAATGGCAAATGCTTTACTTGGTGTCCAAATTGGATGCGACAATTCAAGTTAAGCAAGGCACTGGCAAAGAAGACGGAGACTTTGAGAAATCTTGAAGAAAATAGCAGAAAATTTCCAAAAGTGTCCCACAAAACACCTCTTCAAGAGATAAAATTTCTTCCATCAAAGGAATTCATGCTCTCAAAATCGTCAAAAGAAGCTTTCGAACAGATTATGAAAGCTCTCAAAGATGACACTGTCAATATGATCGGACTGTACGGCATGGGAGGGGTGGGTAAAACCACCCTGGTGAAAGAAGTAGGCAGGAGAGCCAAAGAGTTGCACCTTTTTGATGAAGTTTTGATAGCTGCGGTGTCCCAGAATCCAAATGTCACAGGCATCCAGGATCAAATGGCAGATAGTTTAGATCTCAAATTTGACAAGAAGAGTAAAGAAGGGAGAGCAAATGAACTATGGCAGAGACTGCAGGGAAAGAAGATGCTTATAGTCCTGGATGATGTTTGGAAAGATATTGACTTCCAAGAGATAGGGATCCCATTTGGTGATGCTCACAGGGGTTGTAAAATTCTTCTAACAACACGTCTTAAAGACATGTGTAAGAATATGGCGAGCCAGCAAAAAGTGTCCTTAAGTCCCTTATCAGAAAATGAAGCATGGGCTTTATTCAAAATCAATGCAGGTTTACATGATGAGGACTCTGACTTGAACAGAGTGGCAAAGGAGGTTGCGGGAGAATGTAAAGGCTTGCCTATAGCACTTGTGGCAGTGGGAAAGGCTCTAAGAGATAAATCTGCAGTTGAGTGGGAAGTAGCATCTGAAGAGCTAAAAAAATCTCAATCTCGGCACATGGAAACATGTGATGACCGAAGAAATGCGTATGCATGTCTTAAATTGAGCTATGATTATTTGAAGCACGAGAAAACCAAGTTATGTTTCTTGCTATGCTGTTTATTTCCAGAAGATTATGACATTCCAATCGAGGAGTTGACGAGATATGCAGTTGGCTACGGGATGTATCAAGATGTGGAGTCCATTGAAGGTGTAAGGAAACGAGTTTATGTGGAAATCGAAAACCTCAAAGCTTGTTGTATGCTGTTAGGAACTGAAACTGGAGAGCATGTGAAAATGCATGACTTGGTTCGTGATGTTGCTATTCAGATAGCATCATCAGAAAAATACGATTTCATGGTAAAGGCTGGCTTTGGGTTGAAGGAGTGGCCAACGAGCAATAAAAGCTTTTAAGGCTGTACAGTAATCTCGTTAATGGGCAATAAACTAGCAGAACTTCCTGAAGAATTGGTGTGTCCACAGCTCAAAGTTCTATTGTTAGAACTGGGTTGGCGTTTGAATGTTCCAATGCTTGTACAATTACCAAGTATTTCCTACTTCAGTCATGGATGTTATGATTTCATATTCCCTTGTTTGTTGATGTTGGAGGTGCGTCAATGTCCAAAGCTGACCACAAAATTTGCTACTACATCAAA
>Ga0325403_1002969_pt1 | contig 15282 bp, 6 predicted proteins | sample PopdelMetagenome_19_FD_205665 | JGI IMG/M metagenome (GOLD analysis project Ga0325403, IMG submission 205665) | Populus deltoides microbial communities from Bellville, Georgia, United States - Xylem-PdKOR-R4 | ecosystem: Host-associated > Plants > Phyllosphere > Stem > Wood/Secondary xylem...
AAAATGGTAATCACTTACAACTTTTGACTCAAGATGCTTTCGTACGCATTTCACACTTACCACACCATCATTAGAACTTTTATGGGTGCAACCCCTTACTCTTTAGTATATGGGATGAAGGTGTTTATTCCTTTAGTAATAGATATTCCATCATTAAAGGTTCTAATGAATGCAAGTCTGGAAGAATTAGAATGGGCGAAGCTGAAATTTGAGCAGTTGAATCCAATTAATGAGAAGAGACTAGCAACAATCTATCACCAATAGTTATATCAAAGTAGAATGACTAAGGCATACAATAAGAAGGTCAGGTCAAGGCTATTCAAAGAAGGAGACATAGTATTTGTTGTTACATATTTTTTACCCAAAAATATCAACAAAAGAAAAATAGAAAAAAGAAAATCTAAAAATACAATAGAATACACATGAAGAAAACCTAGAAGATTTGTCAAGTTGGTGATGAATGACCAACAGACAAGCAAAAAATTCAAAGGGCCAAAATGTACAAGATTAACAAAATTGGCGACTCAATCTTCATTGACAAAAAACCCATTCGGTGAAAATGTTTTTATATGTGGTAAAGAAATACAATTGAGAACTTAAATAGGATTTTAAAAGGCTTAATCAATTTTATTGAGAACTTGATTGAAAGGGAAATCAGTTTTTTGGAGTTAATTTGGATTTTAGTTGGAAGAAATTGAAGTTTGGGGACTAAAATTGGACTTTGAAAAGCTTAATTAGTCAAATTAGGGGCTTAATTGTAAAAGATTTAAAGTTTGATAGCCAATTAGGGGTTTGTTTCAAGAAATTCAAAACCAATGACAAAATCGTAAAAGGTAGAGACTTCAAGGGCTGAAATTGACCAAATCAAGGGCTAAATTGAAAAAAATTAAAAGTTTAATGGTCAATTGAGGGTCTAAATGCACAAATTTGAAAAAGAAGGACCAAGACAAAAATGACTGTAAACTTTAGGCTAATGATTGAGTTTGGCAGGGGTGAAATTGCATAAAATTAAGAGTTTGAGAGGCAATTAAGTGTACAATTAAAAGCAATTAAAGAACAATGACTAAAATAAAATCTATCAAATTTCAAATTAAAAACCCTAATTTCTAAGGATTTAACCTAGACGACGCGTTGTTCAACCTCTGTTCATCTTTTTCTTTGGCAGTTCATGATGATCAGGTTGGCAAAGAGCTCATTCTGAAGTTCTAAACCATCAAATAACATGCAAGTTTTTTACAAATAGAAGAGAAGCATCCCCTCTACAACACTATTTTAATAAAATTGAACGTTTACATCCCAATTCTTCCATAAAAGTCCCCAACTTCTTATCTCTAATTAGCCATCACTTAATTTTTAGATTCTGGGTGAGTGAGCTTCTTTAACCGAGTGAATGTGGAGCTACAAACCTCCAAATTGAACAAAGTTGGATCCAAACAAAATATGTGCACTCCCCTCTACCAACTTCAAATGGTCTTCAATGATGATGATGTTAGAATTGCTTTGATGAAGCCTTGAAAGTAGACAACCTAATCAACCTTGACTGAGATACCCGTTTACATAAAACCACCCAACTTTTTCATGTGTTCACACTTCAAAATTCCTAAAGGATTCTTATCAAAGGCTAATAACACTTCTCTCAAAAGTAAAGAGCTGAACCACTTCGTCTTAGCCTCCAAGTTTGATTAGAACCACCTAAATCCAAAATCATCTATCCTGTGATAAAACCAACCAAGTTTTGGTTTGTTATAACCCTAACAAACTCATCTAGAAGCTCTAAATTAGCCTATAAAAGGAGAGATAATCTAACAAAAAAGAAGGGACGAAAAGAGAAGAAAGGGAAGAAATGTGGTTAAGGTCTAAGGGATTCAATATTGAGTTCAAGAGCTAAAAAGGTTTAAAGGTTTGGCCTTGATGGGTTCAAAGAGAAGAAGAAAAAAAAACAGTAGCAAAAATTTACTCCCATTGAAGATTTCAAGCTTAGAAGGTATACTATTGCAAACTTTGAAAGTGGAATCCATGAGGCCTTCTAAATTCAAAACCCTTTGTTTACCGTATAATGCAATATTTTTTTTTAATATATTGGTTTGAAGATTGGTTTCATGGCTTGTTAAGCTTGCATTTAGTTTGATTAAAATCTGCCAAATATGGCAACAAGGTATTTAACATTTTTCTGGTTTGTTAATGCATTGTTCTAGGCTCTTAAGTTTTGTTTTAGTCCTATAGAGTGCTAAAGTGTCAGTTTTGAACCTCATATTGGTTAAACATGCTGGACGATTTAATTTGGCAGTTTTGGAAAATGGAACTTAATGCATGTTTATGATGATTTGATGTTTTTGTTAGTTTCTTTTGATTCAACTATGGTTAGTATTGATAATATGATTTTTGAGGACCAAAATTAGTAGGTTTAGAGGCCTAAGAGTCCATTTTCTGTGTTTGACAACTTGTTCTACAATTTTAGGTTTTTGCTGGGCAATGTTCTTCGTGTTCTTGGGAAGAGCATTGCCTTAACCCCATGATTTGGACTAGTTTTAGTCCATTTCTTTGTAGTAAACCATCCGAGCAACTTAATTAGTCAATAATCTAGGATTTATTTGCATCATTAACAAGTTTTTAGGGATTTTAATCTTAGAATTTTGGTTTTAAACCAAAACCCATTTTGATCAAATCCTGTTTTTTTTACTGATAATCAATGGGTTTTTTATGCTTGATTCTTGATATATAAAAACTATGCCTTTGTTTGTTTGAAATCTGGTCTAGGTTGGGTTTTACGTTGTTGGGTTCGGGTTTAAATGTTCTTCATTTTCTTTGTATTTGATCCGTTTTGTCTGAGAAATTTTGAGTTTTTATGTTTTTTTATGTGTAATCTATTTTTGGCTTTTGTCTTTGTTTTTGGGTCAATATGGTCGGGTCAAAATCAAGTCAGATATTTAAGGCTTTGTTTGGTTTGTTACTTTTTTTCATAAAATGATTTTTGGCCAAAAGAGGTGTTTTTTTTTTTCGAAATTTACAACAAGTTTGTAAAATTCATTAAGAATTTGATCAATATTTCAAGAATCATAAAAATTTTATTTCATATAAATTAATGGTCAACACCCTGATAAAAATGTTGGACCTATAAGTAGATTAATATTTAAATACTAGGAGTTAATTAGAAAATTTTCAGAATTATTTTTAGATATTCACCAATTTTACAACAAGTTGACTAGAAAATTTTCAGAATTATTTTTAGATATTCACCAATTATACAACAAGTTGACTAGAAAATTTTCAGAATTATTTTTAGATATTCACCAATTTTTAGATATTCACCAAAAGAGGTGTTTTTTTTTTAGAATTTACAACAAGTTTGTAAAATTCATTAAGAATTTGATCAATATTTCAAGAATCATAAAAATTTTATTTCATAGAAATTAATGGTCAACACCTTGATAAAAATGTTGGACCTATAAGTAGATTGATATTTAAATACTAGTAGTTGACTAGAAACTTTTCAGAATTATTTTTAGATATTCACCAATTTTAATTGAAAGAATTTTTCACCACAATATATGAATTGTGGCAAACCCTTTCACATTCCAGAATAGGTGAACCTTGTCTGGGCACTTACATGGACCTTATCTATAAGAATTTATCTGGGTAAACGAGCTAATCATAAATTCAGAATATCAAATTTATTCATAAGAGTAAATCTTTATCCTGAACCATAGACTAACCATAAATTAAAAACAGATCAAAACCTTTAAACCATATGAAGATCACATAATATAGCTTACCTCAGGTAAGGTGCGCTGGGGGTGTTAATATCTTCTCTAGTCATAACTAGTCTCGTACCCTAGAATTTCTAATAAGAGCAGTACACTTGGGTCTCCTAGTGACCCTGAACCAAACAACCAGGTGATGACTTCTTGACCCTTGACACCATTTGCCCATGCGCGACAGTATTGAAGAAGATCTTGCCGATATCATGAGAAGATCAAAGCAAATAGGTGTCGAACTATGATAGACCATATGTGGTGAATAAAGCCTTTTTCGGAGGAGCCTTGATTTTAACCAAATGAATGGAGATGATTTACCTAAACCTATAAACCTTAATGTTGTAAAGAAGTACAATGCATAATGTACTTTGTCAATAAATCAATAAAGATCAAAGTTTGACTAGAAAGTCTTTTGTATATTTTTTTTTTATAAACTTTGAAGAAAAAAACTCTACATGCTCTTATAGGTTTAAAAAACCTTGTTTTTTGTGTTTTCATAAAAGATCAAAAAGGTTTTGGGAAATCAAGATTATTTGTAAAAATTAAGAGGTCAAATTGGTGCTTGTTTTTAACAAGTGAGTTTTGGAAATTCAAGTGATCTCTTAGTGAGGCACCAAATACTAAAACTTGAAAAAAATAAACCAAACACCACTCAAATAACTTTGAAGCTGAGTCTTAGATGGCTAAATAAAGATTCATAATTTTATAAAAACAATTTTGCATATCCTAAACACATGCATTTGAAATGAGGAAATGCTATATTTGATAATCATTTCACAATACTTAAAAAATATCATTTGTAAGTCCTCATTGATCCTAGTAAGTTTTCCTTGCAAGAAAAGCCCTAACTAGGACCACACTCTATACTAGGGACAAATAACAGGATTAGAAAAGCAATTTGACCAGAAGATTATACGAAATGATCAATGGAAAGTCCAAGGATGCCCGAGTAAAGCTAGGGGCACGAAGAGATTCAAGGATTCAAAAAGGTTGAGCATGTCGTACGAAAATAAAAATAATGAGTATGATGATGATGATGATGCTCAAAATCAAATAGTTTGAATCCAACACTAGGGGCATACATGCCAAGACTATTTTACAAAGTCAATCCTAAAGTCTAGGAGACCATCAACCAATATGAAGGCTTGGGAACAAAGGCTAGTGTTCCTTAGTTCTAAGATCCTTTTTACACCTCTTGAGCTTATAAATATCATTTCTTTTCATAGCCTAGAGCCAAAGCCCACATTACATGCTTGATAAAGTCCTTTATAATCAAAAGCAAGTAATCTATGTTGATAAGCAATGATTTCTCATGTGAAATGAGATCTTCAAAGATTATAGTTATGTTCTATTATTCATACAAGTAAAATGAATGCTTCAAAGTTTTTTTTTTCTTTGAAACTCTCAAGTTGAAGCTTAAGACCTTTGACTAACAAATCATAAAAAAAGGTCACCTCATATTTTTTCTAAGAGAAAAACCGTCACCAAAATCTAAAATTCATCCTTCATAAACCTTGTCCATAGGAGTTGCTTGAGTTTTTCAAAACAAATTTGTTTTAAACTTTCATTGAAATGGTTTTTGCTTTTGAAAATAGCTTTGAAATTCCAAAGATTTTTTTTGTGATGTCGATCTTTTATCTTCTTCATAACATCATCTTTGAGAAAACCTAAGCAAACAAAACTAGATAATATACTTAGAGGCATGATCAAACTAAGGGCAATTCAAGAAACCTAATAGGGCTAGCTACACAACTCCTTTTCTAAAATGAAAAAAAATGAGAAGTAATTTGTTTAAATCCTCCAATGTCTTTTGAGAACTCAAGTTATAACTGGGAAATCTATCACAAAACAAGTATAGTGAATAATGAGTGATAGTCATAACGCCCTAGCAGTGGTACTCATATAATTATAGTGATAAATATGGAGGTCTTGAAAGGTCACAATTAATGAAACAAAGGTCTCTAAATAATAGGGTATGCCAAAATCATCCGAACTTGTCAAATAAGCATCTCTTTTTTAAAGGCTAAGTCCATAAGTTGTAGCTCGAGTATGCAAAAGTGAAGAGCCATGAAAACTTGCTATAAATATTAAAGTCTTGAAAGATAAAGTCCATAAAGAAATAGAACGTATGTTTCTCATGTAAAAATATAAGCATATTAACCTCAATGCATTATATTTTGACCTGTACAGGGACTCTAAAGAAATAATCCTCGACGGGTTTGAATTTTCCCAGCAAAAAAATGTCTATTAAAGATTTAATTCCTACTAATACAGGGGTAAAAAAAGCCTAACTTTCAAGATATAAGATCATAAGATACCTTAAAGGTTATGTGTAAGCAACCATGAAGCATATCATCTCGAGTGTGATTTTAAGCCACTTACTCTTTGACAACATCATTGAAATTATTTCTCCCGAGTGAGCCTTTGAGCCCTATCTCTTCTACATAGTGTTTTTTGCACTACTTTCTTCTGAATGCGCTTTTGAGCCCTTGTCATCCAGATAATGCATCTTTGAGCCTATCTCTTCCCTTCTAACTGTGCCTTTAAGCCCTCGCCTTCCAAATAACATGTCTTTTAGCCTTGTATCTTCTTCCTTTTTTTTTTTTTTTATCTAAAAGCGTCTTTAAGCCATTTCCTTTCCTTTTGAGTGTACCTTTAAGCCATATCTCTTTCCTTTTGAGTGCGTATTTGAGTCCTCACCTTTTAGATAGAAGCATTGTCTCTTCCCTTTTGAGTACGCCTTTGATCTCTTATCTTCTAGATAGCACGCCTTTGAGCCCTCGTCTTCCAAATAACATGCCTTTGAGCTCCATCTCTTCTTTCTCGAGTGTGCCTTTGAGCCCTCACATTCCAAATAACACGTCTTTGAGCCCTATCTCTTTTATATATGACACTAATTTTTTTTCTGAGTGTGCCTTTGAGCCCTCATTATCTAGATAGTGCACCGTTTAGCCCTATCTTTTTTAAATAGTGTGTTGGCACTATTTTCTTTTAAGTGTGCTTTTGAGTCCTCATTTCTGGAATTTTTGTTAGATCTACCATTCTCGAAAATCTTTGAATATCCTATCATTTTAAAAAGGACTAACGAATTCATGATTTGGTAAATCCACATCCCTTTATCTTTTCTTCTTTACAGGCTTACTATCCAAAGTCTCTTACGAGACTTTCTGTCGTAAGCATTGACAACTGTCATAACCCAATTTTGGGTTTCCAACAATTTCAAAAAAATAATAAATAAAATAAAATGAAAGATGAAAGATGACCAGTAGCTTGATTGGCAAAGATAGATGAAAGAGGGATTTAAGTGCAAAATTGGAGGCTCAATTGCACCGTTGAAGGACCCGAATGTGAAGAATAATGCAGGTTCAAGGTTAACTTCAATGGATATCAGATGAATCTGCATAAAAATTAAATTTGAGGACTTAATTAGATTTTTAATAGGCTAATTTAATTTAACCACAAGCCTAATCAAAGGTTTAATTAAGTTTAAGAATTCATTTGAGTCAAATTAAAAGAATTAATTAAGTGCAAGGACTTAATTAGACCTTTAATAGGTCAAATTAATTTTATGAAGGACTTAATTGGTGAAAATTAAATTTTGAAGCCTAATCCAGGCTTAATTGAGAATATTTAGAATTTTAGAGTACTAAATTTAATTTTTACAAACTCAATCGGATGAAATTAGGGGCAAAATCGAAAGTAAATCAAAGTTTGGGGGTCAATTAAGGGCTAAATTGAAAAAATTCAAGACCAATTATCTTTTTACAAAAGAGGTGTGAAATTGGGGACCAAATTCGGTTGAAAATAGGGGTGAAATTGAAGATTTTAGAAGTTTGAAAGTGAATTGAGGACAAAATTGAATTAATTTGAAAAACATACTAAATCAAAGAGTCTTTCTAAAATTTACAAAGGTAAAATTGAATTAATTCTTAAAATCAAAATTCAATTAAGTACCTAATTGAACAAATTTAAATGTTGAATATTGAAATCAAAAGAAGGATTTATGACCTAATTTAGTTTATGATGGCCAAAACGATGTCATTTCATTTAAATAAAATTGTGCGTTTTGACCAAAACATCATGTCTTGGTTCAAAAAATGTCGTTTTGGTCAACACCTAATCAAAAAAATAAAGCTAGATGATGCGTCGTCCAGCCCTGTTCATTGTCTTCTTCCTTTAGTCTCATAAAAGCTGATCGAGAGATCTTTTTGTAGAGCCATTTAATACACCACTCATGCCTCAGGTAAGACAAAAAAAAAAAAAACACACTCTCTAGTAGCCATCATCATGTACTGCATGCTCAACCTTATTCTTAATGATGTGCCACCTAAAGAATCGCTAAAAAGCTGACCCAGACAGCCTTAAAAACCTAGTTTAGCAGTACCAAGTTATTGTTTTTCTACTAGTGGTTAGGATCCTTTCCAAATGAATTAAGGTACATGCTTGGAAGGGACCCCAAACACCTCTTTCATCCCTTATAAATAAGGGTGAAATTCAAGTGAAGAAAAACCAAAGGCCAGAGAGGAAAAGAAACCAAAGAAAAAAGCCAGAGAAAAACTAGCTATAAAATCAACCTGAAACCCCATATTCCAACTATGTACCACCTCTATAATACCCTACACTACACCCACGTTTCATTCCAAGAAAAAATAACATGAAAACCACTGTTAGCCGCCCACCCTACCATTATTTCCATTCATTTCTTAGCATCTACCATAGACCATCATTAACCTTCATTGTGAACCACTATGCCATGATGGGACCATCATCTACCAGCAAGCACCTCCTCCTAGCCAAGTAACTTCTTCTTTTCTTTTCTTTCCACATGAATCATACATCAATAATATGAAAAAAAAAAACTATAATTACCTATTACAGGCAATCTTCTTTGCCAAAGGAAATGGCCATTAGATCGGGCCAATGATAAAAAAATAAGGTTAGGCCTCTTGCCTCTACCCAGCTCGTATGGTTGGGCTGATTCTCATAAAAAAAGGCTTTTGGGCATCTATTGGCCCAACAAAATCGAGTTTGGCTGGGCTTGAGCCTAACTTGTATATGTGGGATTGGGCCTAGTAAGCCTAGCCCATATGGCTAGGCTAAGCCAAACCCATCCTTAAAGGCGTGTTTGGTATGCCCACTTTTTACCAAAGAAACATCCTTTTCTTTTCCTTAAGGCATGTTTGCCAAACACGGTCTTAAAGCATTTTTCATGCCTTTGATTTTAGGATAAGAGCGTGTTTGAAAAACAAGCTCTACTGCCTTTTTTTAGCCTTTGTTTGTCCTTTATTTTTGTGTTAGCCAAACAAGCCCTAAACAATCTCCAAAAGTTCTAAAAAAATTTAGGAACCATTTTTTTTAAAAAAAATTGATTCCCTATCGTGTTTTTTCCAACAATTTCACTTAATGTTGGGCTATATACTTACACTATAAGATATGGAGCCAATATTAAAAATATCCGTTTTTCTTCAAAACATCTAAAAAAATCAAAAAAACTTCCTTGTTCTAGAATAAAAAAAAATCTATTTTTGTTTGTGTACATATGACCAAATTCTAAAAGTATTTTATGCATATTTTACAACAAAAAAATATTCGTCTTTATCATATTTTAAAAAGAATACAAAAATAGATATCATAACCAGTTTATGATTATCCATTAGAATTTGGCAAAATTTCAGAAATACCATAAAAATTAATTTGTTTAGTTGATATTCAGGGTATGAATTTTATAAAGTAATGCATATTTCCAATATTAAATTAAATGAATTAATAGAAATAAATGTTAGGAATTAGCTATAGATTTTATTATTTGGGGGTATAACATTACATTATGAAGTATATCCTCAAATATTAAAGATACAAAGTAGGAATTAATGCGAAATTGAAATTTAGGCCCTAGAATAGTTAGGATTTAGCCCGGTAAAACAGAGACTTCCTCGCAAAGAAATATTTGCATTGAACCTTAGATAGACCAATGGATAAAAACATGACCTAGAAAAATATTTAATTTACAATGCAGCTTACCATAGACATGGTGCATTAGGGGTGATATGTCTTCTCCTTGCACAACAAGTCCTTTACCCAGACTCTCGCAAGCCATTAGATTCCTAGTCATAATGATATTAGGTGGCAACTCCTTCAAAATCTTAATTTTATGATTAATTCCAAAACCCTTTCAATCTAGGAGGCAGGCCCATCATTTAACGCCTGCATGCCACAACAATCCTTATTTTTTTAATTACTATTTATTTTGTTTTTTTATTCTTTTTTATTGAAACTTTATTTTTCAATTTCATCCCTCAATATTTTATTAATCATGATTTTGTTAATCGAGAATTTGATTTCATGATTTTTTCAGGTTCACTTTCCATATGATGATTCCGACCTTGGGATCCAAGTTAAGGTTTTGAGAGATTGGCCTAAATTGGCTTAGGTATTTTTTTTAGGTTTGTTTTTACAATTGATTTTTTTTTATTCCATCCATTTTATAGGGTTATCTCGGTCTTATATGTCAGGTGACAAGTTTCGTGGGTTAATCTTGTTTGACTCAGGATAAATTTGTTTTTTTTCTAACTTATCTGTTATTGTTGCCTTTTTTTATTATACTATTGAATTAACTGATGTTATTGAATCTAATAGAGTCAATAACTTGATTATCAAATTTCTCTTCTTTAAAATCATTGTCGTTATCTATGCATTTTTTTTACATTGAAAAATAATTTGGTCCCGCATTATGTCGGCGACTAATCTAGTAAAAGCATGTTTGAGAGTGTGGTAGAAATTGTTTTTTAAAGTGTTTTTCACTAGAAAATGCTTTAAAATAATTTTTTTATTTTTTAAAATTTATTTTTAATATTAACATGTTAAAATAATTTTAAAAAAAATAAAAATACAATCTCAACAGCTAAAGCCAAAGTGTTGACTGCACTGAGAGATAAGGAAAAGAGTTGACACGTGGAAAGAATGATGAGGTATGGATATAGCTTTGGTTTTAGGCCATGTTTGTTTCTCGGAAAGTAGTTTCCGGGAAATCACTTTCCAAACTTTCCTGTGTTTGTTTGCCATTAGAAAATTTGGTCAACGGAAAACACTTTTCGGTCAACGAAAAACACTTTCCAGTCAAAGAAAAATTTGGTTTAGTTTCTAAGAAAGTGTTTTCCCTTTTGACTGTGTTTGTTTTCCGGAAAGTGGTTTCCAGAAAACCACTTTCCAAACTTTTCTGTGTTTGTTTGCCATTAGAAAAGTTGGTCAACGGAAAACACTTTCTAGTCAAAGGAAAATTTAGCTTGGTTTTCAGGAAAGTGTTTTCCTGGAAAATTTGGGTGGAAAACACTTTCTGGAAGTTGTGAAAAATTTAGAAATGTCATTATTTGCTGATTATATCAAATTTGATCCTCAAACTTTTGATTGCTATATATAATTTGTTTTAAATATTTATTTTTCAATTTCATCTCTTAAAATTTAATTTTTATATTAATTTTGATCCTTATTTTTATAATTGCTATTTGCTTTTTTCTTATCTTTTTTTATTGAAATTTTTTATCTATCAAATTCGGTTCTCATTCTTTTGATTGTTACTTATTTTATTTGAAATAATTTATGAAATGTTAATTATTATTATTTTAATTTCTTCATCTTTTATTTTTTTAATTTTTTAGATTTGATCTCAATTATTTTGATTATTATTTATTTTATTTGAGATAATTTATGAAATTATATTTTTTTTCAATTTTATTCTCATTCAATTTTTTAATTTATAAGATTTATTTCTCATTATACTACTAAATATTAAAAAATATTTTTAAAAAATAAATTATTTTTAACAACCAAACACGAATCAGTTACTTTGAGTTTTGAGAAGAAACCACAACGAAAGTGAGTGATAAACTGAGAGACAGGCGGTGCGGATGTGGTCCCGGTTGAGAGCTGCAGAAATTCTGTTTCGCGAGGAGAAAAGCATTGTCCAAAAACCATGGACCCACCATCTCTTAAAAACATCTAAAAAAACATTTGGACGGTAAGATTCGCTTGCAAACAAAAACCTAGTGGCCCACGTGCCTTTTGTTTCTGTTGAAGATTTCAAACTTGGCTTGGCGCAGCGAAAGGTCCAGTCTTTTATGTTAAGGTAGGGCACGTTTGGTACAGTGAAAAGGAACAAACCTCGAAAAATGATAATTAAGGAAAAAAACTTCCACAACTATACAGTTTCTTGATTTGACTCTCAAAAAGTTTTATTTAATGTTTCGAAAATTTCCAATTCAGTCTTTTCGTCCATGTTCTTTCACGAATTCTCCAAATTATACTATCTCCGGTAAGAAATTATATTATTTAATTTTTTATTAAAAAGTAGTAAAATATTTTGATTGAATTATAATAAAATATTCTAGGGACCCATTAATAAAATATTCTTGGGGAACTTATTTAAGACAAGAGTCGGGAGACTTTCTTAAGGTTTTTTCTATAAAAAAAATCATTAAGGTGTTTTATAATTGTCCCTACAGGAGATGTGAGCAGGACTATGTGAAATGGCCATTGGGAGATTTAGTTGGAAAAGAAATGGCAATTTAGCTTTTAAAAGAAACTAAAAATTCTAAAATGTACATTAATTTCAGAGATTTAAATAAAAAATTAGTTATATTTAAGAGAAGATAGATAGAAGTTATGATTGGCCACGTGATGTGATCTAATTAATATTAAGAGATCCATTAAAGATTCTAGTTGGTCTAGTAACAAGACTTAAGACTAAGAGATTCAAAGAGGCTATAATGGACTTCTTCAAGATTCATGGGCTAAAGTGAATTTCAAGAATATATTAAATAATAAAGTACAAGTTTTTTTTATTTATTTAATTCATGTTCAAGAAGTGTTTCTACATAGACATTTAGATATTACAAAAAGATTGAAATAAAAAAAATTCTAATATGCTAGTTTTGACATTTCACTGTTGTTTTTGTCATAATTGGAGTTACAAAAGAAATTTTAATATGATTCCAGTTGCATTGAAGAGTAGACACCCATATCTTTCCAAAGATATATTTGGTATGCCTTCTAATTAATTAAAATGAGAGAGAATCATGTGTTTGAAGTTGGGTTTTGATTTTGCCAACAGATTACAAAAAAGATTTTAGTCTTATTTAAATTAGTTTGGCTATTATTTTATTTATATTTTATTTATTATTAGACATTTTAGAGATATTAGGATCTTTATTTAAATTTGATTTTATTGGTGTAAACTCCCGCATAAATGTAAAACTATAAGTAATGAGACCTTGACGAGAAATGAAAACTCGGGATAAAAAGAAATAAATAAATTGCAGAAATAATGATAAATATTGTGTGTAATGGAAATGATGACCTCTATGAATAAATTTAAAGGTATTGATAAAGCTGAATAGAGAATTATGAATTTATGTTCAAAATTCGTAATATTGGTGAAACCAATAATGAGTTTTGATGGATAAAAAAATAAGAAAAAGATCCCAAGAAATTAATATTTTAATAATTAATAAACTATAAGAAAGGATAGTACAAAATAAAAGTAAAGAGTAAAGGTGCAAACATCAGTTCAAAATTGGTAACGTTACCGCTAAACAGTAACAAATTCGTAAATAAAATAAATAGTAAAAAGAAAAAAATAAATATATTTAGGATAAGAAAATGATCCTGAGAATTTAGTAAAATATTGATACGATTTATTCAAGGATTAAATAAGAAAATTCAGATATATAACGAAAAATCACAAATCAACCAACTTTTATTCTATTGTGCAAAACATTTAATCTAACCGTTAGATTAGGTTGAAATCTTACAAGGTGTCTTTGATATATTATTCTACCTTGATTTAAAATTTTAGGTCGATTAGAGTTTGGTAAAGACTTGCAATTTAGATAGAAGTTAGGTAGTTTACGTGAAAAAAATCCAAAGGGGCATGTATGGGCATTTTTGTAATCAAAATGAAAAGTTACAACCCTCTCTTTTTAAATAAAGCTCCAACATTAGCCATGGGAGAAAATTAGAGAGTTCTAGCTTGTTCATTCAAAAATTGGTGAGAAATCCATCATATTTCTATGGGTTTTAAGTGATTTGTGTGGGGAAAAAAAAGTAAAACATCCAAATCAAACAATAATCAAGAGGAAAAAAAAAGAAACAAGAGAGAGAATTCAGCTAGAGAAAGAGGTGGAGAATTTAAAGAAGATGGACCAAAAGGATTCTTCAAACTTCCTTTAAAAATTATGGGTAATTGTTTTTGTATGTGATTACTTCATTTTTGTTGAAAAATATTGATGAGTATAAGTTTATGTAAATGAAAGTTTGGGTTTACATAATAATCCTTAAGGAGATGATGTTTTGTGTTAAATTTATTGTTAACCATATCATATATTTTGTTTAAAGTTGAATCATGGAAGAAATTTTAGAAAACAAATATATGGGTTGTGTTGGATGTAGTTTGGCCATGTATGTATTTAACCATCAAACTTCTAGCTAAATCTAGAGCTTAAAAACGATGTAATTTAGAGTCAGTTTCTTCATCAAAGTTGTAGATATGTATGTTAATTTTCAAATGAAACTAATATTGATTAATTATCAATTATATAACTTTATATACATGCTAAACATCGAGAAAAAGGTTTAAACCAACATAACTCCCAAGCAAATTTCAGATGCTACTATGATTGTTGATTTTAAGCTTGAAAGCGATATAATTGGGTGTTATAATTGGGTGTTTATTTCTTCATCAAAGTTGTAGCTTTATGTCTTAGTTTTTCATAAAAACAAATCACACTAACATTAAGGTTTATAGATCCTCTTATGATTAAAACACCAAATAATATTTTGGTTTGGTTAGACGACACCAACTAGAATTTGTCATTTCTGATCTTTTACTTGAAATTATGCTAAAAATGATAGAATAAGATGAGTATATTAACGAGCTTATAAAGTAAGAGAAGAATTTAGTTAAGATATTCTATAAAATTGTGTAAAATTGCTTGTTTAGAGGTGAACAAACATGATAAATAGATTTTTTAAAACAAAAGAATGAAATTAACCTATGGATGTATATCTATGGCTTGCTAAACTGATTGAGTTGATATGTGCAGTACATGATAATGTATACTTAAACTCTATTTTTATGGCTTTCCATAACAAAAGTGAAAGACAACTTATGATTTTCTTGAAAAGGTCATTTCAACCAAGAAATAAAGTGGGAAGAATTGAACTGGTTGTTTTGAAGTGTCATTATGGTTGTGTCAATTTATGTTAAGTAGGGTGTTTTAAGAATGAGGCATGAGAAAATCCCATGAATAATAGAAAGGAAACTTTGACTTTTATATTAGGATGTTTTAGCCAATTATGAACTTAGAGAAGGTTTGATTTTTTGTTTAAATTCTTGTTTAAGATGAATTAGCTGAACCGTTTCCGTGGAGTTAGTTGAAGGCATGAGCATGTGATATATCGAACCAATAATATAAAACAAAAGTGTCTACCAGAAGGCAATCCAGCCAAAAAAAATCAGATTTGTTTTTTTTTT
>Ga0325403_1002973_pt1 | contig 15280 bp, 7 predicted proteins | sample PopdelMetagenome_19_FD_205665 | JGI IMG/M metagenome (GOLD analysis project Ga0325403, IMG submission 205665) | Populus deltoides microbial communities from Bellville, Georgia, United States - Xylem-PdKOR-R4 | ecosystem: Host-associated > Plants > Phyllosphere > Stem > Wood/Secondary xylem...
GCGTGCGCAATGTGCATGTGAGATTTCTTTTCCGTCACTCAGTGAGTCACGAATCATAAGCTCCTCTCAACTAACTGAGATTGATTGACCCTCTCTGATTATGATTTTTATAAAAGTTGATTTTTTTAATTTTTAAAAATTAAAAAAGACCTTAAATATTTAAGAATTAACTATCTTCAATCAATTTTTATTTCATCGTACTCTAAATATTTTTTTTTAAATCACTTAATTTTTTTATTTTAAATATATTAAATCTTACCTTAATTAAATTATTAATTTAGGAGTTCTATTTACTAAAAAAAACTATGCAATATTGTTATTATTCTTTTCAATCTATTTACTAAAAAAAACTATGCAATATTGTTATTATTCTTTTCAAAGAAAGATTTATTTTTTTAAAAGAAAATATTTAATTCTTTAATTTAAGTTATGTCCTTATGATAATTTTAATTTTAAAAACTTTACTTATAGTATAATAATACAACAATTCATTATTAAATAGTTTGATGTAGACCAAATATACTTTCAGATTTTTCTCTTAGTTTCACGTGTGTATTTGAAATTTTATTTTTAAAATAGTTTTTTTTTAAGATGTTGATTTTATTTAGAAATAAAATAGCTATGGTTTAAAATATTTTTTGTTTAAAAATATATTAAAATAATATTAGTTTTATTTTTAAAAAATTATTTTTAACATTAAAATAATAAAAAATATAAAAAAAATATTTTTTTTAAAAAATTATAATTTAAAGCACGTTTCCAAACCCACTCGTAATTTATTGCTAAACCTCGTCCTTGAGAAAGCTGGCATGGACGAGGAGTGCGGGTAGGGGGCTTGACCAGAGGAGATTCAAGGAGAAAAACCTATTTGATAACAACCGATTTTTGAAGAATTTGAACAAAGTTTACTTAAAAATGCATTGCCACACGTCATGAGATAACGAATATGTTATGTTTGAGATAACAAAGGGTATTTGGTTTTATTACAAAAAAAAAAATAAATAAATAAATAAAAGGCATTATAGAGAAACATGGTGGCCTAAGAGTCGTCATAATACGGATTGGAACAATTTAATGACTTCTTTTCCCAAAACAACAAAAACCAATTGCATTGTCTTTCAATAAAAGGGTATTTTCTATGATATACATTTGATATTATAAAATTCATTCGAGTTTAATGAGTTTTTTTATATTTTTTTAGCACTATAAAATAATATAATTGCTTTTAAAAGCAAAAATTTACTTAATTGATAGGAAAAGGTTTTGATGTTATTTTGTTTTTTTTTAAATAATAAATTAGCCTTGTTGCCCTGAAAACAATTATTGGAAAGCTAGTTTTTAGGGGGTTTTCTGTCTTTTTCATATATTTTTAATTATTATTAAGTTGGTCAAGGATAATTTAGTACTTTGATAAATATAGGATTATATATATAAAAAATTGGTTGGGGCGCGTTGCGCATGCGCTAGCAAGTAGGCGATGCATGAGCCACCGTCAGATCACTGAAAGCCGCCTTCTGTGACAATGTTCGATTCGTTGAGGAATCCCCTCCCTGAAAGGATGACATGTGTGCTAACAAGGCTTTGATTTGACACCAACAACCTTTTTTTTTCTCTTTCCTCCTTAATTTTTAGATTTGCCCTTTATTTTTCAAATCAGCCATTCAATTGATTTTTTTCTTCACCTTTAATCCCTTTTCTTTTAATTATTATTTTTTTATTTTGAATTATTTATGAATTTGGAATTTTTTTATTTCATCCCCCTTCAATTTTTTCAATTGTCAAATTTGATCTTTATTCTTTTTATTATTCTTTTTTTCACTTATAATGATTTTTAAAGTTGGGTTATTTTTTCAATTTCATCCTTTTTTATTTTTTTTCATACCAAATTTAATCCTTATTCTTTTGATTGTTTCATTTTCTTCTTCGGCAAATTTTTTAAATTGATGTTTTTTTTATTTCATACTTCAACATTAATTTTATAAGAAATTGAGTTTTTTGATTGAGTCTAGGTCAAGATTTTATGGGTTACGAGTTTGAGATATTAACCTAGTTTAAGAGATTTACCTGGGTTTCCAATGTTTTTTTTAAGCTTATATTTTTTTCGATTTCATCCCTTAATATTTATTTGATTAGAGATTGGACTTTATTATTGTTGTTGTTGTTATTTTGCTTTTTATAGGATTTTTCACTAATTTTTACAATAACCAGGATTATCTCAAGTCTTTTTTTGTTGTTTTTTAATTGTTAAACCTAGCTTTTTAAAAAATATTTGTTAAATTAGATTAAATTAATTTATTAAATATAAACATGAGATGCTAACTTCACAATAATTTGTTTGGCTTACTTTCCGGGTTGTTGCTTTAGCGTCGCGTACAACCTCTCTCAGTGTCAATACGGAGCCTTTTGTAGTGGCGTTAGAACTGCCTCAATGAGCTCTTTCTAGTTGAGGGCCGATGTCCATGACGAAGCGACAACGAGTCTCCACCATACTTTTCTTTCATCTCCTCATGAGTAAAGTTGACATCTTATTTTTTATGGTTAATTATTATATTTTTTGTTTTATTTTTTGTTAATGTTTTTTTTTAATCGTATTATTAAATTAATCAGGTTTAGTGAACCCCATCAAGTCAATAAACATGGGTCTCAAATTTTCTTACTTTTTTAGAAATGTTAGCATCACCTGATCATTTTTTTTTTCATGTCAAGAAAAAATGACTCGACCCGCTATAAGTGGTAAGTAAAATGTTGTGAAGCAAAACTCAATATACTGTAGGTCGTAGATTTAGCATCCTAACCAAGATGGGCTATAGTCAGGGTTTTTTTTCCTTATTTTCATTGTCAATCTTATTTATAAGTTTATTTATTACCATTGTATTTTTTTTATTACCAAAATTATGCAAGCTTATTATGTGTTGTTCAAGGATTAAGGCAAATTAACACCTAAAAGGGGGGCAAATTAGACGTGTCACTAAATTTTACACTTAGGACAAATTACTTCAAGTAAATATAATAACCATCAATATAATTTAAAGTACTTAAAGTAAGGAGTTAAGGAAGAGAATTTGTAAATTGATTTTAACGTGATTCGGCAAGCTTACATCCACACCTCAAGTACTAAACCGTATTTGAGTATTGTATTCCTTCAATAGTCCAATCTCAAGAGTACAATCCCACTTGATGAATTCACACCTAGCTTTTTACACTACTTGAAGAAAATATTTCTTCAAGATTTTTTCTTTTGGTGAAATTCCCTCACCAAACTAAGAGTTTGTACCTAACTCTTAAAGGTTTACAAATATTTTGTTTTTACAACAAACTTTCTCAATAGATATCACTTATAAGGTATGAAGGTGTTTAAGTGTAGTGACAATGAGATTGAATACTTTTATGTTATAATATGAAGGTTTAATAGCATAAACTAGAGTATGATAAATGATTGATGATTTTGATGTTGATTTACTTTTAAAATAGCGTGTATATCATATATGTTAAGATTCTCATCCTAATTTTGCAATTAGTGTGTGTGTGTGTGTGTTTTTAAGAAAAAACAGTTGTTACAATCCCACTAATAAGTCAACCGATTTAGATTAGTTAAGCCAATCAGTTGACCAATTCCTGTAAAATTTCCAAGGTTCATTACTGATGAATAAACAGTCGACCGGTTCATGCAGAATCTCAAATCTAATAGTTTAACCTAGGTGAATTTTTAAAATCGTCTAACTTAGATTTTATTAGATTATTATCAATCATTTAATGCATACGGAGTGAAGTGTGTGAGTTCATTTTAATTGTGCTATCAAGTAATATATAAAGATTTATATTTAAACATGAACACTTATTCTAAGTCTTCATCTTGCTCTCTTTTTGAACTTCTAGATTAAGTTCTTTACATAATCTGTCATGCTTGTTGATATATTTTTCATATAAAACCTGTTTAAAGCTTATTCTCAATCAAATATATTATTTTTATTTTATTGTTATCATCAAAATATATAAAAATATGAATGTATGACTCTAAAAATCAACATATTGAACCCAATCAAGTTAATGACCTAAGTTTTGAATTTTTTTTTCTTTTTTGCTTCTTTGGAAACATTCGTGTCACTTTAACATCTTTTTTTTTTTTTATGGTGGAAAAAATTTAAGTCAGCCTGCGACATAGCGCAAGATATCTATGTAGTTCAAACTAAGCACTTGTAGGTGTTGCCATAGAACACCATGCTCCAACCTTAATTTACTTTTGTTTTTTTTTTTTATATCCTTTAAAAAAAATTTATCAAATCTCGCTCTTTTAAATCTTATACATTTATTTCACTCCTATCTTTGCCTACTCTTTTTCTCTAATTTTTTTGTTAGACTTATAGTTTAGAATTTGAGCTAAATAAGGTTTTGGCACATTAAATTGTCATATGAAACCTATAAGCAAAAAAATTGAAGAGATGATGGAAGTAGAAAAGGAATAATATGTCAATTAAAAGCCTAACTATTTCATTAAATGTAAGCCATTTATGTCAAAACCTCACTGCCCAATGTATCAAAACCTGAAGGTTGTTTAGTTGTAAAGAATAATTTTTTTATTTTCATCTTTAATTTAATTTTTATCAAAACTAGTGGAGAATGTAGAACATATATTCATTTGGTGAATCTAGAAAATGATTTTCCACTTAAAAAATTGAAAACTATATTAAAAAAAAGGAAAAAGTTTCTTAGGAATTTTATAAGCTTTTTAATATTATTGTCTATTTAACTTTTAATGATATCATTTTCTCATAATATCACATTAATTAAAATGTTAATACATGTAATTTATTATATGGATGTGGGATGAAGTTGTCAAGACTTTAGATTGGTTGGGCTTTTCACGGACTACGTTATTTGGGCTAATGGAGTGTATAGGCATGACATGGTTGATGAGCTAATGGAAAATGGACTTGGTTAGTGTCTAGAATGTCTAGACTTGTCACTGGTATGGGTTGGTGGGGTGAGTTTCACTAGTTTCCTTTCAAAACAAGTTTCCTTGTTGGAATTGGGGACCCTTCAATTTATAAGCTAGTAAAATATAGAAGGAGAGGAGTTTGTTATGCATGGAAGTAAATAATACAAGGAATGAGTAGTGTGGTAGGTGAGCAAGAGCATATAAGTAGCTGCGTGGTGTTATGGCTTTACGTAGCATGCTCTAGTTCATGTTTTTTAGTTTTGCTATGAAGAATTTCTTGTGTTATATTGTTGCCCATAAATGAACTTACTTGGGGTATAACACCCAATAAAAAATTAGTATTAGGTCGGCCTATGCTAGGAGGAAATTAAAGGTAGTAGACCGATCTGCTTTAAAGGAAAAGTGAGGGGGTGGAACCGGCCTACCCTAAATAGGAATTATGAAGGATTAGTCCAGCTCTATGATGAACCAAAATAAGGATAAAAACATGAATAACCATCCTCTCAAACACCTCCTCATATTTATGAGGGATATAAATACAAAGGGGAGAAAAAGAGATGACTCTTTCTCTAAAAAAAACGGTTACAGCTCTGTTGGAACAACCCTTTTCTCCCAAAGAAAAACTGAAATTGACCAGTTGTATACCAAACTCCTTGGGTGCTGAGTGAGAAAAGAGTTAGAGGGAAATAGAAGTGACCTAAAACATGGAGGAAGGAGCCTAAACCTTTTCCCAGAACCGGTAGCAGCCATTGCTGCAGCACATACTCCTTCTTATGGAGAAATTAAACCCAACCAGTTTGAATACCAACTTTCTTGAGTGATGAGTGAGAGGTGAGTTAGGAGAAGGAAAGAACCAAAAATATGGAAGAAAGAGGAGCCTAGAGGGCCGACTGGACAACAGGAGAGGGAACGAAGAAATTGAACAGAAAAAGAAGAACAAACCACCGAACCTTACACTAAGACTACCCAAAAACATGAGGTAAGACCAACATCATTCCTTTGGCTGGTTATTACACCAAATTTTAGACAAAAGGGAATTGATAGAACTAAAAAAAGTAAGAGTTTAGGGCTCTTACATTGTGACTCAAGGTTTAGCAACTAAGAGTGATGAATCTAAGGGGAATGATGAACAAATAAAAAAAACATGTATAGACTCTTATAAGAGAAAAATGAATGAATATAAGTGAAATTAAATGTATGAACCTATAGGAAGGGCTAACCGGTTGTAAAAGGTTGGACATAATGCAATTGATATGTTAAAGTGCTTGAATTGTGAGCTTTTTAGAGTCTTAGAACATGCTAGAACCAAAACGAAAATTATACTTGTGTTAATGACATGATTTTTGCATATGTGATTGAAGAAATTGTGTGAAAATGTGTTGGAATAATGCTATATGTAGAATGGTGTTGTCATTAAACCTTAGAAGCATGTTGGAGCTGAAACGAGAATTACGCCATACTAATGCTTTGATTTTGTTTATGTGATAAATGAACATGTATGATTACAAACCAAGTGGATGTATATGTATTGAGAAATGTTATTGTAGATATACTTGTGATAAAATATATTGAATTGCATGTGCTAATTAGGGAAGTAAAAGGTAGCAATGATTTGACCTAAGGGAAGAATCATGAAGAAACCTTACATGATGAACATCATTAAAATGACATGAAATAGGATGAAAGTATAACTTTTATGTGTTATTGAATTACTATAAATTGTATTATTGAATTGAGATGTTACAATTGAGAATTTAAAGTAGATGATTATTGACAAAGGTTTGGCCACGACCTTGGAATGATAGTTATGGAGGACCTTGAAAGAATGTACATGGTGGATTTCAGTGGTGCATTGTTTGAAAGCTTCGTGATAAATGTGAATACATTTGGTTTTCGATACATGTTCAAATTCGTTTGGGGTGTGTCAAATAAAAGGGAAAGCTTAGCGCGGACCTTATACGCAACCTAGGTAAATAGTAAAACCAGAAATGACTTAATCATCGTTGTCGATTTTTGGATCAGCAACGACTCAATTTTCATCAATGATTTTTGAGTCGATAGAAAAACATAGGCGTTGATGACTTTATAGGTCAGCCATAGGATTGGATTGTGCTGGCAATTTCTGGGTCAGCAACGACCATAGAACTGATTGTGTTGATAATTTTTAGGTCGACAGCGACGCAATTTTCATCAATGATTTTCGAACCAACAGTAGATGAAAGCACTGACGATTTTATATGTCAACTATATAAGTAATTGTGCTAACAATTTTTGGGTCGGCAACGATGCAATTTTCATCAGTGATTTTCAAATCAATAATAGATAAGTGCCATGACGACTTTAGGCGTCAACTATATAACATATTTCATTGATGATTTATGTGTTATCAGCGACCCAGTTTTCGCTAATGACTTTCTGCGACAACAACAACCTAGTTTTGTTGATGAATCTCATATCAGAAATGACTTGACTGTTATAACGATTTCATCGACGATCTAGTCTAAATCTCAACGAAACTCAAGAACTAAACACTAGGACGCCTGTGAGTGGCCACACTTAAAACAAAGAGAAATGTAATGATATGATGATGTTCATTATATCATTGTATAATGTGTGGAACACTTGAATGTGAACATATGAATTCTTTGGATATGTATGATGATAGTTATATGGTTGTTTGATATGAGTATGCTGATTATGATCATGTGATATGTCAAGTGGTACGATCGGAATCAGACCTTCAACCAGACAAAGACATTCTACAAGAGGAATAGGGAGGTGGTTTTCCACCCTCTTTTAGCATAGTATTAATTCTCTAAAATGAATCTTTTACAAAGGATCTATTACCATTTTGTGTGAATAATGAATCGTTCATAAAATATGGGATTAGATTTTGATAATTAGCTTCGGCTAATGACATCCTAAAGGGATGACCGGGCTTAGACATGATGATTAGCTATGATGGCTAATGACATCTAAGATGGATGATCAGGTTGAGTATTGTGATTAACTACGATTAACGGCAACCGAAATGAATGACCAGATTAAGTGTTATGATTAGTTTTGATTAATGGCATCCAAGATTAATAATCGAGCTAAGTATTATAATTAGCTTCGGCTAATGGTATCTAAAATGGATGATCAGGTTTGAATTTTGTGATTAGCTATGGCTAATGACATCCAAGATAGATGATCGAATGTGTATATTATGATTAGCTACGACTAATGGTATCCAAAATGGATGACCAGGTTTAAATATCGTGATTAACTACGGCTAATGACATCCAAGATGGATGACCAAATGTGTATATTATAATTAGTTACGGCTAATGATATCTAAAATGAATGACCAAGTTTGAATATTGTGATTAGCTATGGCTAATGGCATCCAAGATGGATGACCAAATGTGTATATTATAATTAGTTACGGCTAATGATATCTAAAATGAATGACCGAGTTTGAATATTGTGATTAGCTATGGCTAATGGCATCCAAGATGGATGACCAAATGTGTATATTATAATTAGTTACGGCTAATGATATCTAAAATGAATGACCGAGTTTGAATATTATGATTAGCTATGGCTAATGGCATCCAAGATGGATGACCGGATGTGTATATTATGATTAACTTCAGCTAATGGTATCTAAAATGAATGACCGGGTTAAAAGTCATAATTAACGTTGACTAAGGGCATTCAAGAAGGATGACAGGGTTCGAATATTATGATTAGCTACGGTTAACAACATCTGAGATGGATGACTGGGTTGGAACAATGTATATAAACATATTTAGTGGTTTTATAAAGGATGACTAGAATAAAACAAAATAAAATAATTTTGGCAAATGAATTAACTCCGTCCCTACCACTCCTACGGAGAAGTTGGGACTTGTGAGCAAGGATATAGTTGAAGAAATAATAAGGGTTATATTATGTATTATAAAGAGTAATGAAAATATTATACTTATTTAGGCTATAAATGAAAAGTAATGTTATTCTTCTTTTAGTTATTTATCATCATGTTTTGAATTATTTATAATTTTTATATCCATTTTTGTACTGTAACAATGACGTCACACCAACAAGGTGCATAAGAAATCCTGTTCCACAGGTCCACATGTTTTAGAATAAATTATCTATTCGTATGTTATAAGGTGTTATGTATTTTGTATGAACGAATGTACTAGTTGTGTAATTGTCGTTCGACACTTTTGTATAAACTAGCGATGATAACGAGGTTAGAATAAGAATACAAACTTATGAATATATTAATATGATGTAATGTAAACTTATGAATATGTAAATATAATCTTATGGGTATGTGTATTAAGTACCCATTTTATGGGGATGTTGATTTACAAATTTTTGGGATGCTATCGTGAGAAGTATCGAGGATGAAAGGGCTTACAAAAAAAATTACCATCAATTTCGATCATGTAATGATAAGAAATCTCGAGTCATTGCATAGGGACTTGATGTTAGTAGATAGAGGTAGGCATCATACTAACAATGAACAAGTCAAGTAGTATAAATCATCGTATAGAATGCCTATGAACTCATCACTTTGTATTGTGGTGAGTGTTAGTAAATAAGAATTCCCAAGGTACTATTTGAGGCCCAAATAGTTTTTTCAGGGTTAAATCAGAAAAGAAAAGAAGAGGATGTGATTGCTTAAATGGTTAGCCTATTTGGGCTTTAACCTAAACAACATGACCTGACATGGTTAGCTCGTTTGGGATTTAACTCAAATAGCTTAACTTGACATGGTCAACCAATTTGGAGGACTAAAAGAATAACTAAAACAAGTGGCAGAGATAGAACTAGAATGGAAGAGAGAAGATTTTGGCTAGTGCATGTAGTATTGGGTCATGTCCACCATCTTTTGGTAGTGCATGTGGATCACCCCTAACTACAATTATGGCTTTCCTTGGTATTTATGAAATCATATTGTCGAGATCTTTATGGTGATGTTGTGCATGCATTAATTAAAGCTTTAATATAACTTTAGCATCCATTTCTTTTTCTTTTTCTCTCTTTCTCTCTCTCATGTTTAGCTTCCACACCAATTTTGTCCCCGCCTTTATATATATATATATATATATATATATATATATATATATATATATATTAGTCAAAGACTAGTTATAAGCGGGAGAGTTGGAAAAGTGTGTTTTCGAATTCTTTAAATAAAAAAAATCATAATTAAACACAAAATCCTATTTTTCATATAGAGATATGTTTTTAGATTTAGAAAACATATATGTTTCTACTTATGAACACGACCTTGGTGTTTCACTTCAACATTACATCCTATATAAAATAAGATACTAACTTCATTCTAACACTACCACCTATATAACATAATTGTAAAACTCGACCTAATCTGAAGGTTGATTAAAAAAATCCAAAGCTCAAAGCTTAAACCAAAACTAGGTTGTTAGTTGAACCGACTATGACCTAACAAAACTTGTTCAACTAGATTAGGTTTTTAATTATTCAAGTGACCTAACCAAACCTGATCGAGTAAACTATAAACCAACAAAAATTAACAACAATATTACCGAAAGTGAAGGGATTGCGTTTTTTAATTATGGATCGTGGTGGTTATCATTTGAATATTTGAATAATATATTTGTTCATTCAAAATTTTAAGTCTTTAAATTTTTATTTTTTTCATTAATTAAAATTATATTGAAATTGAGGCATACTTAAATTCAACATATTAAATCACTTTTAATGTAGTATGTTTTTGTCTTACTAAGTTAACTTAGAGATCCAAGCCTTTTCTAGATCAACCTCAAAATAGAGTTTGACAACTATGCTATAAATTAAAAGATGATATATATATATATATATATATATATATATATATATATATATATATATATATATATATATATATAATATTTTATTAGATAGAGTGCTTGTGCTTTGCTGTGAGTTTAATAAAAATATTTTTTCAACTAAAAAATATGCGGGTATTGTAAGCATGTTTTGTAGGTCAAGAAAAACATTACTTCTGAGTTACAAAGTTGTTGTGTGTTTAATATAATAAATAAAATTAATAAAATATTATATGTTCTAGCAAATGTTAAAAAAAAAACTTTAATGCTAATCAAAGATTGCATCATGAAGCTAAGAAAAAGATGCATTTTAAGATATTTGATCTAAAGCTTTTAAATTTTTTTTGAAGTGTACAACAATAAAATTTTGTTTTTAAGGAAAGTAATAATCTAAATCAAATTAAAAATAATAATTTTATTGTATACTTTCTAATTCTCTTGTTAATTTATTTATCTTAAACAAAAAAAAAGTTTTGTTGGCTCGGGTTTTTAATTCAATAAATACTGTAAGCAATTAGAATATATATAAAATAAAATCAAGATAATTGAAATAAGGGTTAAAAAGGCATCTCTCCATTTTTTCTAATAAAAAATGTTTTGATAATTTCAATATGAGCATATTAAAACGAAAAAAGAATAACACACCATTTGCACATTGTCACGATGATTTTCTTAATCTTTTTTTGAAGGCACGTGAAGAAAAGACAATAACAACAAAAAATCTTGAAGGACTGTGTAGAAAGAGAGCTTGATAATATTATTAAAAAAATAACATGATAAAAAAAAAGAAGGAAAATATGAACCATATGTAATGAAATAATATCATGAATATGTTTTAGATAATTTAATTTTAATGAATTCAAATTAAAAAGAAGAAAAATCAAAGACATTTATAAATAGAGCCATGATGGGCTTGCAATCATGTCATCCGCCCATCTTTTTACTTGAAAACAAAAAACAAATGAGATGATGCATTGTGCATAGTGATTGACAGCGCATCACCTTCTAGTATGATTACCGATCACCTCAGATGATCGGAAAGTCGAGTTTAGACGCATTCAACAAACAAAACCCAGTTTTTAACCCTTTTTATTGTACAAAACATCTCAAACACTCAATGAGCCAATTAATGAGCTCAAACTAGCCTTTAATCTCCTAAAAATAAAAAATTAACCAAAATTAAAAAAAAAACATTTTAGAGGCTCATTCTACCTTTTACTCCAAAATAGAGGGTTAAAAACACTACAATGGAGCTTTTATTGCTAAATGGAACCCATTAACATAGAAAAATAACTTTTTTGGTGGTCGGATTATGGAATATCCTAGGTTACTCTCTACTCCTTTGTTTCTCGGTGTCATTTTTTGTTACTCTCTTGTCATTGGTTAAATTGAAGGACTCCAATGTAAACCAAATATTTAAAAGAAAAACATAAAAATTCAAGAATCAATGACCAAAAATGAAAAAACAAAAACAAAAACTTTTTGGACTAAAAAAAAGGCCTTCTGAAAAAAAAACGAGGCTAGATATTTGTTCTAGTTTCTAATTCAATCCTTAACGTTTTAATTATTTGAAGTCAATAAAATTGAATTTTCTTTTGCCAAATTAAATATGAAATCAACGTTGAAACTTATTATTGACATCATGAGAACCCCATGTTAAGCCATCTAAAACAAATCATCTAGTTTTATCCCAAATCAACTTAATACGAAAGGAACGGAGTGAGATGAAAAGTAAAGTGACTAAAAAAAAAAATTAAAAGATCAATAAAAATGAAAACAAAAACATCGTGGGTAACTCTTGCAATCAATAGTTGATTGGATCTTTCTTCTATGTTGCATTTTCATCTCTTTCTTCCTAATATCTCTTCAACCTTGCATTGTCTTGTGCTTTCATTATCTTTAACAACATTTTCTAATTTATTGAACATTAATTTTACAAAATCAGATTATAATTATTGCTAGAAATAGCAATCAAATAAATAAGAACTAAATTTGATATCATGAAGAGTAGATTTAACATAAAAGAAATGATGGATCATTTTGCTATTTTAGAGAGGGTGAAGCACAAAAATTGAGAAGAAAAAAGAGAGAAGAAAAAAGAAAAGAAAAGTGGGTCGTTGAAGCCATACTAGTACTTCATTATGTCACTTTATAAAGAATTTTTTGTTGAGACGATTCCAACAACACCAAAAAAAGCTACCATTGAATCTCGAAAGAAGTCGCATGTGATGCCATGGTGCGACAACCTCCTTGATATTGATCAGCTGACTTTAAATCTTGCTTTTCCTTGATAAATTTGTTTAAATTAGTTATGAATTTAGGCATATAAGAACGTAATATAAAAAAAAGAAATACAATGGCAAAAAAGTGTTGGGTGAAGAATGGTATTGTGAACAGTAATTTCGTTACGCCATTATAGTTAATTCATGATCATGATTTGCGACAAAGTATATACAATTTGAATCCATAACAGGTAATACAGGAGAAATATTATACATGTAAATTAATCTTATTGTTAATTAAAAAATTATTTGACGGGAAGTAGTATTTTTAATTCAATTTATGCGTTAATTAAGGTTAAATCTTCTTTTAAAAGATCTTAAAGACTCTCTTGCACATGAACTTATACATTTAAAAAAAAAAAAAAGAGTTGATCTCAGCTTGAAAAAAGAATTCAAGAATATTACACTCCACCGCTGCAATAGCTGGAGTTTTCTTCCGCAACAAAGAAAGGTAGTTGTATCCAAGGTTGGTTGTTGAAATTAAGTTTTAACCGGTAAAATTGTATAATTTTACAAGTTACAGTATATTTAATTATTTTAAAAAATTGAAAGCTGAAAAAATCAGCGGTTGAGAAGTCTTTAACAATGCCCTGCTGTGGTTATTTATTAAAATATTTTTTACTTAAAAATATATTAAAATAATATTTTTTATTTTTAAAAATTATTTTTGATATTATTATATTAAAATATCTAAAAAATAATTTTTTAATTTTTTTTTCAAAAATATTTATGATTTTATTATGTGAAATTATATAATTTTATAAGTCATACCATATTTATTATATGTGAAATTATTTTAAAAAATTAAAATCTGATTTTTAAAGTTAGTTTAGGGATGTTTAAGAGCGTGATAATAATTGTTTTTTAAAATGTAATTTTTTTAGAAATACTTTAAAATAATATATTTTTTTTATTTTAAAAAATTATTTTTGACATCAACATATCAAATTAATCTAAAATATATATATAAAAAATTATTTAAAAAAAAAATATTTTTTTAAAAATGTTTTTAAACCATAAAAACAAACAAACACATATAAAATCATTCAAAATCATGATTTTATAACTGTATTTATAGTCGATTTGTTTTTACATTTCAAAAATATTTTTTTAAAAAATTAAATTTTATTTTATTTTTTTACTTTAAATTAATACATTTTTAAATTATTTTGATACAATGATATTAAAATAATTTTTTAAAAGTAAAAAAATATTATTTTAATATATTTTTAAATAAAAAATATTTTAAAATATAATTATAACCCGAAACAAACCCACACTCAGAAGTAAAATTGGACACTTTTAAATAACACAGTCACGTCACCATCCCTTTCCTTTTGTCTGAGGTGATTTTTACTTCTTTGATTGAGCAATTTCAAAGACCTTTTGTCCTTTTCTTTCCCTTATCTGGAACTCTCTCTCCCTCTCCCTCTCTCTCTCGACACTATCCATGCTTTTATTTTTCTCGTTCTGAGCCCCCACAACTCTCTCCAACCTGGCTCTCATGTGCGTGAGCTCCCACCTCTCTCAGACCTGGTAAGACGCCAGCTCCACAACCTTTAAAACCTCCCCACCAATCTCCAAGTTTACATTCCAGTTGTTTTTTACTGTTATAGTAAGTCCTCCGTGAAGGCTCCTTTAGCAACTCCCCTGCCTTCTGAGATGGGAATTTGAGATTTAGGTCTTTTTTTCTTCCAAGAATCCTTTTCTGTATTTTGTAATAGTATTTTTTATTTAAAAATATATTAAAATAATATTTTTATTTTTAAAATAATTATTTTTAACATCCACCTATTAAAATGATCTAAAAATATTAATTTAAAATAAAAAATAAAAATTTTTTAAATAGAATTTGATTGATATTAAAATAGAAGAGATGATGAAAATTGAATAAGAGAAAACATATCCTTCTATCATTCATGTTTTAAAGTATTATAAATTCTTTTTAAAATAATATTAGTTATAAATTTATTTTATCAGTATTATAAATTTATTTTACGTGTCTATCTCAACTTATTTAATCAAATATTTATTTTTAATGTATGTTCCTTCTATCTTGAAATGTAATCGGAATAAAACTTTATTATATTTTTTTAATTTTTAAAATGAATTTTTGAATGTTTAGTTTAGTTTAGATTTTTGCATGTTAAAATTAAGTAATTTTTTAACATTAAATAATCTATTAACAAACTTGTTACCGTGTTTAATAAAATCCA
>Ga0325403_1002974_pt1 | contig 15277 bp, 5 predicted proteins | sample PopdelMetagenome_19_FD_205665 | JGI IMG/M metagenome (GOLD analysis project Ga0325403, IMG submission 205665) | Populus deltoides microbial communities from Bellville, Georgia, United States - Xylem-PdKOR-R4 | ecosystem: Host-associated > Plants > Phyllosphere > Stem > Wood/Secondary xylem...
TTGATTAAATATAACTAACAATAAACATATTATAAGACAATATAATCTAGAGTTTTTATTTTGTATTTTGTATTTTTTGTATTTTTTTTTTGAAATTGGTATATATGTTTTAAATTCCTTTTTTTTTCATGTGCACATGTGGGAAGAGAGATCCATTTATGTTTTAAGTTTTCTAAATAGATGGTAAAATAATATTGATTGGTACATTATTTCTACTAACACTTAGATATATGCTCTATTTTATAACTCTTTATGTTTTGTATCCATTTTACTTTTATAAATTAAATATTATTTATAGTTGATATTGATAATTGCATTAACACATTTCACTTGATGATAATTTTTTTCTTTTCATTTTATACATACACATGCTTGTAACTCTCAACATAAAAACCCTAATGCTACTTCCACATGATATAACATAATTGGTCAACCAAAATACAAAGTATTGAATATCCAATACATATAAATATAAGATACCCCTTTATGTTGAACATGGTGAATGTATATGAAGCTTGTTAATAAAATGAGCAAAAAAAGAAACTAAGAGAAATGTAGTAAGAGCAAATTAATTAATGAACAAAATGGAAGTTATTATCTAAGTACTTTGTGTATGCATGATATTTGGGGTTTTAAGCAACATATGTAGCAATCACATTGTCAAGCAACTAGACTAGCTTAGTAAATAAAGCAATATCAATATCAGAAAAAAGATAGCAAAGCAATACTAATTTGGTAACAATGAAAGAAACAACACGATACTTAATCTCAATCCTCAACCATGACATGGTATATTGCTAGAGAGAGAATAAAAAAAAATAGGCACATGAGTATAATAAATGACTAAATTGGACATTAATTGATAATGATTAAGAGAACTTGCCTAATCAACATGCAAATAAAAAGACAAACCTGATGAGAAAGATAAAGAAAGGAAGATACTGTAAGAATGAGAATTAGGCATATAATATAGGATACAATTGGCTTTTTTTTAGATCAATTGAGGCTGAAACACTAATAAACTATCATTTAAAGTAAACTATAAAAGAGATGTTGATGAGAAATAAAATTTGGGATTTTCTACAAAACCTACTTGATTGGATTTGAGATGACTACATGGTCAAACAAGACATTATCTCGAAAATAGAAAGCTTTTTAACATTCCATAAAGACCTATCCTGGATTAGGGTTCATCACCAAAAATCCAACTACTACACCTAGATACATTACCATATAGAGAAACCTAGTACACTCTTCTTAAACCACTAGGATACATACATTAAATAAGGGCACGTCCTTAGCTATATGTCTATATAGATATTGTCATGTTATCATCATTAATAATATACAATTTACAAAATTCAAAATAAAATTAGCTTTTATAATGTCTCGATATTACTCTAGGTCATTATCCTCAAATAGTCTAAACATATATAGATGGCAAGTACATTAACCATGTTACCCTTATATAGACACACCCACATATGTTAAAGGCTATATAAATAGCCTTGAACCCGAAGATAAATCTTCTCCTTTATAAGAAAACTTCATATTTTTCCTCTTTAAGCTTTGCTCTACAAATATACCTAACACAGCCTTCAAAGGCTTTTTTTCTCCACCACTAGTGTTAACTTAAGCATTGAAAGATCTCTAAAACTGGGATAACTTAGAGACACTAACATATTCTAGAGAGAGCTTTCTCTTAATGCATTTCCTTCTTCCTTTCCCTATTTCTATATGTTATACATTTATATGATTTGTTTACACAATATTCACTTATATTGAATTAACCATCATAGTGATTTCCCTCTATCTTCACTAACTTTTGATGTTGAAGCTTAATGTTTGAAGGATTTAGGAGGCCACCACCACTATTTTCTAATCCTTCAAATAAGATAAATACCATATACAATAAATCTAGGTACCTAAAATCTTAAGCAACATTAGTTGTTCCATCTATGACAACTATATTCTCATCCTTTTATCTAGCCATAGTGGTGTTCTTCTCCTCCATGAACTATGCATAAATCTAATTAAAGGAAATCATGTTCGATTAGTGATTAGTACTTAAAAGTGCCTTTTCATCAAGGTTTTATATCATCATATTGCACTTAAACTATCATTAAATTCCCTAACTTGAGCATGTTTTATAATAACAAGTCTGATAACATAAGATATCTTTCATTTATGGTAAATGCTCATTTTAAATGCAGGAATATTTCACAATTTAAAGGATTGATTGATGTGTTTAACTATTGAAGTTAAGAAGACAAAGAAAAGGCTAAGCTTAGAGAAGAGATGCTGGTTCAATTCAAACTGGAACACTATTCGGTTATTGGGTCATAACTGGAGATGTAGACCTTAGATGTAGGTCTGGTTCATCTTGATGGAAAGCTAAGACATAGGCCTAAAACATTCATGAAGAGTCTAAGATTCAAAACTGCCATTTTCAAGCTTAAATCTTAGCAACAAAAGAGAAGTCTGAATCTATCCTGCAGCCCAGACATTGTTCAATGTTTAGCTCATATCTCGAGTTCTAGAAATCCAAATGAACTTATTCATTTTTTGGTGGAAAGCTTATACAAATGCCTAAAACTTTCATGAAGATTATCTGTTCAAATTATGATGTCAGCAATGATGTTTTGTCAAGCCAATAAGTCAATAACTAGCCACCAAGTCAAGAGGTGGCCACCCACTCAATAATTAGTCATCAAATAAATAGTTTCAAATTTTAGCCTATAAAAGGAGGCATTTTCCATAAATTTAGACATCTTGGTTTTTAGATTAAGATCTTGCTCTTGCTCTCTTTCTTTGTATTTTGTAATGTTCAAGTTTTATTTCATGTTATATTTTCATTAATCTCTTGTTTATGCTTTTTATTTCCTTTACTTTACTTAGTTAATGTATATCATTATTATGTTTTTATTTTGTATATTTATGTTTATCTTCTTCATTATGTTTAGCTAAGTTTATTTTGTCAATGTGAAAAGCTTGCACTATGGTATAAGAATAAGTATAATATAAACTTAACATAGACTTCAATGTTTGATATTAACATGTTTATAATTGTTATCTTACTCACTTTTAATACCTTGCTTGTTAAATGGTTAATCTAGATTTGTGTTGTACAACCCTTGGTACAAAAAATACTTGACCTTTTCATAGCCTACTATATGGTACAACCGACACCTGTGCTATGAAAGGAACTTGATTTGTTGTTGACATAAGTTATCACCATGAACATCTAACAACATTTACAAGTATTGGCATTACTCAAATAAGATAATTAATATGATCATGTTAATAATTTATAATTCGATTGGAACCTCCTTTGTGTGTGGTTTCCAGTTGAGTAATAAAAATAGTTTATATTATACTTATTTACAATACCATTAGTGGATCCTCGAACCTTGACAATTTTTTTTATCTTTGTTTAATCCTTACATCAATATCTCATCTCAAAAGTTCTTTTAACTCCTTTCCATTTATTATTTGTAATTTTATATAGTTGTGGTCAAACAAAAGGTTTTGCAAGAAGCACACGAATCCAGATTTGTTATGCATCCAAGCAGTACCAAGATGTACCAAGACTTGAAACAACACTATTGGTGGGCCAACATGAAAAGAGAGATAGTTGAGCATGTGTCAAAGTGCAGCATCTATCAACAGGTTAAATTGGAACACCAAAGGTCAGCGAGACCGTTACAGCCACTATAAATTTCTAAATGGAAGTGGGAAACGATTACCATGGATTTTGTGTCAGGCCTACCTAAAGGAAAGAAGAAGAATGATGCAATATGGGTCATTGTAGATCGCTTAAAAAAGTCCACTCTATTTCTACTGGTGAAGAGGACAAAAACGATAGATAAACTTGCTAGGATTTATATAAATGAGGTTATACAACTCTATGGAATCCTGATATCCATTGTCTCATATCGGGATCCTAGGTCCACCACTCGCCTTTGACCGAGCATACAACACGCTCTGGAGTCAAGGTTAGATATGAGCACTGCATCTCACCCCCAGACCGATGGTCAATCCAAAAGAGTAATCCAAATCCTAAAAGATTTATTAAGAGCGTATGCTTCAGAATTTGGAAGCTGGGAGAAACACATATCATTGATAGAATTCACATACCGCAATATTCATCAAGTGACAATAGGAATGGCCCCATATTAAGCTCTATATGGTAGGAGGTGCAGAACTCTCTTGTGTTATGAAGAAGTTGGGGATAAGAAATTGTATGATGCAAAATTAGTCAAAGTTACTACTGAAAAGTAAAAATCATCAAGGATCGGATAAAGGTTGGTCAGGAAAGACAAAAGATGCAGATATTAGAAGGAGACCCCTCGAATTTAATGTAGGAGACAAAGTATTTCTGAAAGTAGCCCTATGGAAGAATATGTTGAGATTCGAACTGAAAGGGAAACTAACTCCCAGATTCATTGGACCCTTTGAATATCAAACTCGTAGCCTATGAAGCAGACTTGCTCTAGTAGTTGACCAAGGTTCACAACGTGTTCCACATCTCCTTGTTACGAAAGGCTGGCGTGGACTCTATATGAGTGCTACCCCAAATTCCAGTAGAGGTTAAAAAAGAGCTAACTTTCAAAGTGAAACCCGTAAAGATTCTAGATTGAGGAGAGAAGGAGTTACAGAATAAGAGGATCGCCATCGTTTGGATCTTATAGGAAAGCTTACAAATAGAAGAAGAAACTTAGGAGAGGGAATCTAAAATGAGGAAAAAATACCCCAAACTATTCGAAAAACCAGGTACGAAATACAAAATTTCCTTAACTTCGAGGATGAAATTCATATTAGAAGGGGAGAATGTAAAACCCTGTTAAAAAAGAGAGAAAGAAATGGACTAGCCTATATTAAGTGGAAAACATGAGAGAACCGGCCCAAGGATAACCAAAAAAAGGAGCAAGGATAAGAACACTAAGCACCCAAACATAACCCATCACATTTAAGAGGGGGTATAAATACATGAAGAGAAAAAAGAAATGACTTTTCCTCTCCCTCAAAGCCGGCAGCAACCCTAGCGGCAACAAGCCCTTTTTGCAAAGAAACTCCTATTCAAACCACCTTTACATGTCACCCCTTTTGAATACTTGAGTGAGAGTGAGAAGAGAGTTGGAGAGTGGAAAAAGAACCAAAAACATAAAAAAGGAAAAGGTTAGAGGGCCATCTGGAACAACAGAGGAGGGAGAGAAAAATCAGGAGGGAGAGGAGGAAAACACCAAAACCTTCCCCAAATCTTGTTTAAAAATCATGTGGTAAAAGTAACCTCACTCCCCTACTTGTTATTTTAAGATTTTGCAACAAGATAAGAAGGAAACCTTAAATGGAATGACCTAGGGTTCTTAAACTTTTAATTTCAAAAAGATTAAATGGAAATATTAGGAAAATATGGATAAAATAGATATAATTTCAGAATTTATAACAAAAGAAATTGATGCATGTTGAAGAACAAACCCTAACTAAAGGTCAACATGTTGAAAGAATGAAAGAAGGATGGAATGAGATGATAAAATGTGTCAATTGTGATCTTATTATGCTCTTAGGAATATGCTTGAGCTGAAATAGAATTTTATACCTATGCTAATATCTTGATTTTGCATATTGAATTGAAGAACTTGTTTGATTATGAACCTAGAAGATGGATGTGTGATTATTGTATGATAACATAAACATACTTGTAATAGAAATGATAAATTGCATGAGTAAACTAGAAAGAAAGGAACTGCAATGTTCAGCCAAGAGGAAGAACAATAAAGAAAACTTTTGTATGATGAGCATCCTTAGAAAAATAAAATATATGGTGGAAATGGAATTTGTGTGTAATATGAAATTGATATTAACTTATGTTTGATGAATTGGAATGATACAATTAAAAATGATGGAATGAACAATTGATATCAATGTTATGTTTCAGCTATGGAAGCTTGGATAGTAGAACCCTTGAAAATGTACATGTTCAGACTTAATTGTGTATGCTTGATAACATTGTGATGAACTTGATGAGATCATGGAAAAGAATATGATTTTTGTTCTTAAACATGCTAGATAGTACTTAGTAAGCTAGAATGCCTAGAACACCTTATACCATGCTATAATGAATGATAATTTATGATATCACTTAAAGAACTCAAAGTATGCTTGATAAGGAAGTGACAAAGGCTTTGACCATCTTAGAAGGTAATGGTGATTAATAGGTTCTCTTTAACAATGTTGATGAATGTATGATATTGTAATGGAATAGTTACATGTTGTCTTTGCTTCATAAACTTTGGAAGTGAATTTGGTTATGGTCTATGTCCAAAACTAAGTTGAAGTATGGATTTTAGAAGGAGAACTTGGTATTGACAATAGGCATAAATTTAAAGAAAAGAAACATCAAAATGACTTAGTTTTCATTGATAACTTTCAGTGTCAGAAATGACTTAGTTTTTGTTGATGATTTTCAGTGTAGAAATGACTTAGTTTTTGTGGAGCGAATAGCCTGCTCTTTGGCAACTTTACAAAAGGAAATACATGCTAGACATTGAAGATTTTTAGTGTCATAAATGACTTAGTTTTCACTGATAATTTTCAGTGTCACAAATGACTTAGTTTTTGTTAACGACTTTTAGTGCCAGAAATGACTAGTTTTCGTTGATGATTTCCAGTGTCAGAAATGACGTAGTAGAAATGACTTAGTTTTCATTGATGATTTTCAGTGTTAGAAATGACTTAGTTTTTTTGACGATATTCATTAGAGTGACTTAATTTTGATTGAAGATTTTTAGTGTCAGAATGATATAATTTTCGTGGATAACCTTCATTAAAATTAAGGGCAAATGTCTTGTTACAATACTATCACTATGTAATTATAAGACTATGGGAGATGTCTGAATGAATATATATGTGTTCTGGGATATATGTAGAAATGGTCTTTGAAATTATCTAAATGCAAGTGTATTGACTAATGATTACTTGGTGTATCAAGAGGCGCGATCGAGATCGAATTTTCGATTAGATGAGGACACACTACGGGAGGAGCAGGTAGGTGGTTCCTACCTTTAATTGATTTCTATTAAATCTTCATAGTAATTATACATAATGTTTTCACTTGATTTCCATTAAATCTTCATAGTAATTATACATAATGTTTTCACTTGATTTCCATTGATTAAAGTTACTCATGGAATGGAACGATTGAATGATATGATTAAGTTCGATTAATGGTATCCATATTGGATAACCAGGATTGTATGATATGACTAGCTTTGGCTAATGGTATCCATATTAGATAACCAAAATCAAATGATGTGATTAGCTTTGGATAATGGTATCCATAATGGATAACTGAGATTGAATTATGTGATTAGTTTTGGCTAATGGTATCCATATTGGATAATCAGGATCGAATAATATGATTAGCTTCGGCTAATGGTATCCATATTGTATAACTGGGATTGAATGATGTGCTTAGTTTCAATTAATGGTATCCATATCAGATAACCGAGATTGAATAGTGTGATTAATTTCAGTTAATGGTATCTTCGGTTGATAACCAGAAGGAAGCCATAAAGCTAGTTTTGGTTTTTAAGATCCATGTTGGGTGACCAAAATGATTAAATAAGATTGGTATTGGTTGACAATGATAATGATATCTGCTTTTGTATGTTGTCTAAGATATATTAAGTAAGAATAATAATGTATCAATTACATTTACGATTAAGTTATAAGAGCCGCAGATTAGAAGAACATAGTTCAAAGAGTATAATCATTCGTGAAAGATTACCCAATATACTAAGGCTTCTAAATCGTAATGCACGTTAATAAGGGGTATGTTTATAGTCCAAGAAATAATGTAATGTAAGGCCATATGATGATGTGAAATGAAACCTTGAAAACAAAAATAATAGGAATACAATGACAAGAACCTATCTATTTAAGTTGGTAATGTAATATTATATATATATATATATATATATATATATATATATATATATATATATATATATATATATTGTTCAGTTATATTATGAGATATTGTTTTTATGTTTAAATTGAACTTAATTTGTAATAGGGATGTCTCGTAGCCATAGCGCTTAGAAACTCCATCCTATGTATTTTGGGATAAATCATATAATAATGTGATTAAACGATATGCATTTTGTACAAATATGTAATGGCTATGAACTGCCGATTGGCACTTTTGAAAAAACTTATAAAGATGAGTTTCAAAATCATGAATGTGAATTATATTATGGATGAACACTTCATGCTATGAATGCAATAACTATGTGTATTTTTTTATTACTATCAGGTATTATACATGTGTGTGTGTGTGTGTGACGTGTTACATCACCTAATGATGTCTAATTGCTGAATTTATAAATGATGTTATGCAATGCATCAATGGAACATAACAATACAAAAAGAGAAAAAAAAATATCACCCCATTTTCAACTCGTTATGAATAAACATTAAATCATGAATTGGTAAATTTTGTGAGTCTTTACCATCATGGTCCTATCTAAATTTAATAACCTTGCATTTTGAAATCCATATTTTATTTAATTAAATAATTATAAAAATATATATTTTCATGAAAGATAACGAATAACATTATTGAGGAGAAATGTAATTCTTAAATTCAAATTCCATTTTTTTATTAAGGTATCTCTATATTGTTTTAAAAAAGAATATATTTTTAACTTAAACATTGTTTCATACATAAAAACTTATCATGATTTTAAAAGTAAGTTTTAAAATATATATCAAAATAATATTTCAATATTTTGTATGTGATTGAAGGAAAACAAATCAGAAATATGATAAAATTATGTGAAAAATCTATTAAAAAATTAAAGAATAGAAATTTTATTTTCATTGAATATTTTTAAGAAATATGTTTATGGCATATTAGGTGCAAAATAATTGCAAAAGTAATTGTTAACATTCACTTGAAAAACTCGTACTATTATTTAAGAAACATGGCAATATTTAACAATAATTTAACTATCATGTTCAATATTTTTTTAAAAGTGCATGTCAATCAAATTTTAAAAAATAATCTTGGAAAAAAAAACCCATAACAAGGGGTCATGTGCCTATGCTAAGGAGATAGCCTCATATGCTTGGCCCAATAGAAAAAAAGCCCAATGCGTGTGTGCCTTTAAAGTTAGGCTCACTCGCCAGATCTTTTTTTAATTTCTTCCCAAAGTTGATACTTTTTTATTTGAAAAAATAAAGTAGATGATTCGTTGTTTACTTGCTTAGATTTCAATCACGGGAGAGGTACCTGGAAAATCATGTTGTTTTTTTTACTCACAAATTAAATTTTTAACCTGATTTTTGTCTAAAACTACATAATCTAATTAAACTAATTTTGATACTATAAATACCCCTACTTTCATTTAAAAAAAAATACAAGACTACACCAGCAAAATAAAAAAATATCTCACAACCTTGATCTATTTTTTTTTTGACAACATTGAAGCTAAAGAAGTACCTCAATGACAGTTTCCTTGTTAAGAGAAACCCATTGACATCAACGCTTTTTTTTGTTTATGGAATCTTATCGAATGACCGCTTTCTCTAACTTTCACTATTTTTCAATGACTTTCTCTTATTTTTCAAACTTATGAATTCAAATGTGAATAAAATAAAGTTTTTGATCAAAACATAAGAGTTTCAAACAAAAACTTTAGATTTTCAAACTATAGGGATAAAAAAAAATGAAAAAATCTTTGTTGCAAAAATCTTTGAAAAGAAGCTCCATGAACAGTTAAAAAAAAGTTCATTGTCAATTTTGATCCCTATAGTTTTAATTTTTTGTAGGCAATGAAACCAAAAATTTATTTTTCAAAATCAAGCATCAATCTAATACTTGGATATATTTTCTTGGCAAATTGATAACATATAAAGAAAATTGAAATAAATTATCAAGTCTAATTCTCATTCAACGCACTATGGAAGACTAAATTAAAAAAAAAATTTGATGATTAGAGTAGAAAAAAAATAAAAATACTATTACAATTCACATTCTACTGTGAACTCTTGATGGCAAATAGTAATTTTTTAACTTGTAAATTATAAGGGTTTTAAGTATGTATAGTAACAATTAGTTTATTGGCCGTGTTTTTGTTATGGGTTGTACCCAAAGTTTTTAAAACATAAAAATATAATACATAGAACATCAAAAAAAATTTCACTATTGTCATTAAACTCTATACAATAGTTTAGACTTGACAAATTTCCAGTTGACTCTTTGATTAATATTTATTCAACCTACCAAACCCATAATTTGAGTTATGAACTTCACTAAGTCAAACAGATTTTTTATTTTATTATATGATAAAAAATACAAAAATTAATTTGTCATCAACCTAATAATAAAAAATAAAACTCAATAAAGACCTCACATTAAATAATGAAAGTAGAAAAAAAAACATGAGATTAAAAAAGATAAAAAAATTCTGACCCAAATATATGATTAATATTTAATTAACTTACAAAACCTGCAACCTAAATTATGGATTTTAATGTGTCAAATTAATTTTATTTTATTTTATTATATAATAAAAATATAAAAATTAATTTATCATCAAATTAATATTAAAACGTAACATTCAATAAGAAATCAGACTAAATTATAGAATTGGAAAAGAAACCAAAAATTAAAAAAAAAAGTTTTTTTTTAAAAAACAGTTATATCTTTCCAAAACAGCCAAGCGCGTGAGCTGATGGAGGCCTTTGCACCTGCCCAGTATTTTTTTTATCTTTTTATAAGAAAATAGCGTGCCCAATACGACTCGTACCTCATGAACTTAAGCTTACCACGCGTGCTTCAACTACTTGAGCGACAACACGGCTTTGCTGTAAAACACTTATTCCGGTTTACTGTTTGCATGGACAAGTAATCCGTCCCAAGCCTTTTTTAGAAATACAATCAAGAATAAAAATTATAAAAAAAAACATTAAAATCTAAAACCGTTAGGTTTATCTACAAAGCTAGACCTAAGAGCTTTGAATATAACTACAACTAGGGATGAGAAAAAAACTGAAAAACCAAGAAAACTAGAAAAAAAATAACCGAAAAAACCGAACCGTGAAAAAAAACTGATTAAACCGATTAGAATTTTTTAAAAAACCCACAGGTTCGGTTCAGTTTCGGTTTTAGAAGCCTGAAACAAAAAAAACCAAACCAAGCAGAAAAAATCGAGCCAAACCAAACCAAACTGGAACTGGTCGGTTTGAACCCGTTTTTGTTCTAAAATAACCGAATCAAACCGAAACCGGTCGGTTTGAATCAGTTTCGGTTATTTTTAAAAAAAATTTCGGTTTGTTACTTTTTTTTGATAAAAACCAAACCGAATCGAAAATGATCACCCCTAGCTGCAACGCCTGACCTAAGAGTAGTATTTATAATATTAATTATAATACCAATATTAATATTTATAATACAAATAATAATATTTTTAATATTAATAATAATATTAAACTTGTCTTAGTCAAGTTCTTATAGTTTTTTATCCATTGAAATCAAATTTATGGTTTTTCTTCGATAATAATATTATTTTTTAAAAAATTATTAATGATAATGATAATAATAATAATAAGAATAAGAATAAGAATAAGAATAATACTAATGATTGTAAACTTGGGTTTGGTGCCGCAACCAAACCCAAGTTTCTGGGGTCTAGTTCCCCTAATAATAATAAACTTGTTTGACTCAAGTTCTTATAGTTTTTAATCCCTTCAAATTAAATTTATAATTTTTCTTCAAATTTAATAATAATAAAAATATTAAGAATAAGAATAACGCTAATAATCATAATAATAATAATAAAAATAACAACAACGATGACGATGACAACGATAACAACGACAACAACAACAATAATAATTTTTAATTTTAACATTCAAATCAAATCTATGATTTTTTTTCCAATAGTAATAATATTTTTTTAAAATTTATTAATAATTATATTAATAATATTATAAATGCCTGACCCAAGTTCATATAGTTTTTAATTTTACTTTTCAAATCAAATCTAAAATTGTTTTTCAATATTAATAATATTTTTTTTCAAATCTATTAATTATTATATTAGAAATATTCATTATAATAAAAATAATAATATTTATAATACAAATAATAATATTAAACTTTTATGACCCAAGTTTAAGTGGGTATGACTACAACATCAAGCCCGAGAGCTCTAGGTCTGGCTGTAACACCAAACCTAAGAATTTTGGATGTAGGTCTGGTTACAAAGTTGTGTCATGAAAGTGTGATAACTAAATAGAAAAAAATTAATATTAAATAATAAAATTAAAAAAAAAGAAAAAAACAAAGCAAAGCACTATTCCAATGAATAGTGCTTTTGTAAGGAAAGGTTCAGTAAAATCCCCTCATAAGATCACAATAATCTAATGAAAAGTAAACAAAAAAATAATGAAAATTAATTCTCAATCAAACCGATATTAAAAGAAAAAAAATGAAAGAAAAAAACTAATTAATAAAAAAGAATCTGAATCAACTAGGCTAACTTATCAAACCAGGTTAATTCGTCAAACTTAGGATCCGTGTCATGAGAGTGTGATAACTAAATAGAAAAAAAATAATATTAACAAACTAAATAAAAAAAACATTAATTAAAAATAAAAAAAAAACAATGAAAAAAAGCAAAAAAAAAGAGCCCTATAACTCATAATATTTTTTTTTCAAATTTATTAATTATTACATTAGCAATATTCATTATAATAAAATAATAATATTTATAATAAAAATAATAATTTTTTTAATATTAATAATAATATTAAACTTGCATGACCCTAGTTTAAGTGGATGTGGCTGCAATGTCAGGCCTAAGAGCCTTGGGTCTGGCTGTAACATTAGACCCAAGAGTCTTGGATGTGGATCTGACTGCAAAGTTATGTCATGAAAGTGTGATAACTAAATAGAAAAAAATTAATATTAAAGAATGAAATTAAATAAAAGAAGATTAACTAAAAAGAGAAAAACAAAGAAAAAAAAAACAAATCACGACTTTTAATTATTAATCAAATCGGTATTAAAAGATGAAATTGATTGAAAAAAACTAATTAAGAAAAGAAAAAAAAATCAGAATCAACTGGATTAACCCGTTAAACCAAGTTAACTCGTCAAACTTGATATCCGTGTCATGAGAGTGTGATAACTAAATAGAAAAAAAATTAATATTAACAAACTATTTTAAACAAAAAAAGATTAATTAAAAAGAAAAAAATAGAAAAAAAGAAAAAAAAACAAACTTATAACTAAAAGGCATCTGCCTTTCACTGTGGATTTGCACAGTGCAATCCATGGTGAGAAAAAAAAAGAAAAAAAATCTATAACTAATAATATTTTTTTTCAAATTTATTAATTATTATATTAGCAATATTCATTATAATAAAAATAATAATTTTTATAATACAAATAATAATTTTTTTAATATTAATAATAATATTAAATTTGTATGATCCAAGTTTAAGTGGGGTCTGACTGCAAAACCAGACACAAGAGTCTTGAATGTGAGTTTGGTTGTAAAGTTGTATTATGAAAGTATGATAATTAAATAAAAAAAATTATTAATTGAAAGGGAAAAAAATAGAAAAAAAAAGCAAAGCAAAGTACTATTCTAATGAATAGTGTTTTGCGAGAAAAAGTACATTAAAATCCCCTCATGAGATCACGATAATCTAATAAAAAATAAACAAAACAAATCATTAAGTTTAATTCTCAATCAAATCGATATTAAAAAATAAACTTGGAAGAAAAGAACTAATTAAGAAAAAAAAAATTGAATCAACTGGATTAACTCGACAAATCAGGTTAACTCGTCAAACTTGAGATCCGTGTCAAGAGAGTGTAATAACCAAATAGAAAAAAAATGTAATATTAACTAACTAAATCAAATAAAAAAAATAATTAAAAAGAAAAAAAAAAGAAAAAAAAATCTATAACTAAAAATATAAGTAATTTCACTGTGAATTTTACAAGGAAATCAACAATAAAAAGATTATATCCTTTAATTATAGATAATGATTACTATAAAATTCTTTTTATTTAGATTTTTTTCTCTTTCAAATGCTAATTTATTCACAGCTCTAACATTTTGAGTTTCTTAAATTCATCATTTATCAACTACGTTTCAGTATCATTGTAATAATTTTATTTTTAAAATTGCATTTTTATTTATTAATTATTAATTATCAAGAATTTATTATCATATATGTTTTTTTGTAATTGATAATTATTTCTTACAAATATAATTAATTTTGACATTAAATATAAAAAAGTCAAAATCATAGAAAATAATGACTTCCTCGTTGTACGATGATTCCTTAAAATAATGATTAATTCTCTGTAACAATGGCAGAAAATTGATTTTGAGCAAACTATAAAAAAGGAAAAAGAAAATTATATAAAAAAAGTAAAAAAATAGAAAAGTAAAAGGTCCTCGGCACTTACTAGACCCGAGTGCTCGTGATGGACGTGCACGACCTAGATTTTTATTTAAAAAAAGTAGGCAATGCATCTTCCTCGAGGAATTAGGTGTCGAAGAATCGGGAGGCCATCAATTTGGGCCCTCCAAATTCAATTTCTCTACCATTTTTACTTCCAAAAATCTTAAAATTATCATAACTGCAGTTAAAAACCCCTCCAAGCATTATAACTAATCTCGTCATTGGCCATGGTGAAACACCATTCAATTTTTATTTTTTTTACGAATAAAAATATAAAGAAAATAAAATACCAGCATTTAAAGATAAAAACTACAAAATACATGGATCAATACGTAAATACAAATTATAACAACAAATAAATAGTAAGAAATTTTAACTGACCGCAAGATTAATGCCAAGGACAACAGTATGGGACAAAAAAAAAGAAGATCCCCGACGATATTGTGATTTTCAGCGACAAAGTGATTGGCCAGCTATGGCGGACCCATTAACTGGGTTGAGTACGCACCAGGGGGACCAATTTAAGCTTATACAATGATAGCTCACACAAATGCAAGTGCCTCTTGCACGGATTGATGGTTGTTTGTAAAGGTGTGGTACGTGAGTGTGAAGGGGCAGTTGCATGTATGCCATTAGCGTGGCTTTTCCCAGTCTTCTCATGTGATGAAGCCTCTCTTGGTCCCCATCTTGCTAGTGGCTGTAGGCTGCACTTATCCTTTTATTATGGAACCAGCATTACCTTAACGGGGTTATTGCTGGTTTCCTAAACACAAAACATACCATCAGA
>Ga0325403_1002977_pt1 | contig 15269 bp, 3 predicted proteins | sample PopdelMetagenome_19_FD_205665 | JGI IMG/M metagenome (GOLD analysis project Ga0325403, IMG submission 205665) | Populus deltoides microbial communities from Bellville, Georgia, United States - Xylem-PdKOR-R4 | ecosystem: Host-associated > Plants > Phyllosphere > Stem > Wood/Secondary xylem...
GTTACATTTTCAATATTTTTATTTCATAATTTTCATTTGTTTTGCATTTCTTATCGTGTTTGTAGTTTTGGACATTGTTCTGTTGTTTATTAGGCATTGATTTTACAAAATTGAACTATAATGGATAAAAATAACAATTAAAAAAGAGATGATCTAAGTTTACATTCTGGAAAATGGAAGCTTTCTTTGATATTTTAATAGATCAGGCTTTAAAATCAACGTGGAGAAAGAAAAGAAAATGAAAAAAAAAAAAATAAAGTTGTTAGAGTTACTCTTTCCACCATGTAGTACCATGGAGGAAAGACCTCGCCGAGATGATTTTCACAGCATCAAGGATGATTGTCATTGAAGCTTAGAGCACGCCACCACAACAAGATGACATTCCTCGCATATTGGTGGTGTGTTACACTCGCCAGACACATGCGCCATACATTTTTTTCCTCGTTCATTCAATTTAATTTCTAATTCTCTAGTGTCTTTCTTTTAGATCTCGATTCTCTAACAACTCTTGGATGTTTTTCCCTATTGGTTCAAATTGGTTCATGATTTTCTGATAACTTTTTAATTTGATCTAGAATCTTATCCTGACTTGTTCCAATAAAAACCCAACCAGAGAGAAATGACTATACAAGAAAAGAAAGAAACAAAATGGCTTAGTTGGCTTTGAGTATAGCCCAGTCAAACACATCAAGAGATTGGAAAATATACTTGCACCTTGAAAACATCATGTTGTGTTCATGTTTACCTATCTAACTTATACATTTTTTTAAAAATACTGTTATTTGTCAGTAACTGTAGAAAAAAATAGGCGTCTCGACACTTTGAAACTTGAGTCGGACATGAAATTGGTTGGAAGGCTTAAATTTGATCCACTTACCTAGATTTAATGACAAAATCAGAAAGTTTTATGTGATTTTTTTTTTGCTTAAAAAAAAAAACTTAGTTTGACTTACTTCATCGTGTAGGAAATAATTTAGTTTTTTATCAAATTAGTTTGGAATTTCAGGATAATTTATTTATTTTAGTGGTGCTCATTTTAGGGTGTTTGATATCAAGGTTAAACTTGTTTTTTCATTAAAATTTGATTTTTTCTGCTTCAAATTAATTCTTGTTAGTGTTTTTGGATTATTTTGATGTGTTAATATAAAAAATAAAATTTTAAAAATAAAAAATATTATTTTAATGAATGAGATGCGAATTTTTAGGCTGTTTTTTTATTAGCATGTTTTTTTTTAATATTAGCTAAATAACATAATTTTAAAAAAATGATGAATTAACATAGTTTATATATGTTGCAATTGAAATATACGACATTAAAGCTTGTCGCTGCTTGGAATAGAATCGATATTTTTTTAAAAAAATTACGAGATGGAATACACGTGTAAAGAAAGAGAAGAGAGAGAATAAATAGAAAAAAGAAATACTAGAGACACACTGAAACTTCGATTGCAACACCGTTTGTACTATTTAAAAGATCTCGACAAAACGAATTCAATAACACCGACGAAGGTTACCAACGATGACCCGAGTGTATATCATTTGTCACTAAAAGCAAGTGAGTCATCTATCATATTTGGACGACAAGTGTGACACATTTAAGTTATTGTTTGTGATTTTTTTGGGTGTGATTGGATTTATCTAGTCGATATATGTTTTATGGTACCGGTGATATTATAATTAAAATTTCGATACGCTTTCATGATTTATTTTATTTTATTTTATTTTTCTCTATCTTCTCTTTTAACGTGTGACCCCTTTTATAATTTCTGTTTAAATATTTCGACTCTAATTAGCGGCAAATTTGGATGCTGTATTTTTTAATAAGTATATACTGTGTTGTTTTAATAATTTGTTTTAAAATTGTGTTATTTAATTAATACTTTTAAAAAAATTACTATTTTTTTTAATCTGAATTTCAACCCGCTCCCTGAACTTGAAGTCAGTCCATACGATCGTACGGCCTGACTGATGATTAGCGTCCATGTTTTTGCTTATCAGGATGATGTCACGAGCTTTAACTTCCGAGTGTGGAATCGTGGATTGCAGATTCAATCCTCGGAACTCAGAAGCGTCCTCACATGACTGACATCAATCAATGCCAATTAGGTTTTTAAATTACCGCTTCAACAAACAAGAGATATCTCCGTAAATCCAAGTTATTAAGATAATATTCCTTTAATTTGTGAAATCTCATCAGGTGACTTGTTCACCCATCAAATGAGTGAGAGATTTCACTGAAAAATGATTTTTGGAAAAAAGAATATCTCTTAAACTTGGCAGGCAGCGAGCCATTAACCTCTTGAAATTAATAATTTCCTATTTGGAATATAATATTTTTTCAACCAATAGATACATTTCGAAATGCACGGTGATCGGAAAATCCAGTGGCGCGCCGGGAAGAGAAAAACCCTGGAGGAGGGACTCTTGACAGCTGACACCTCCAATGGGAGAAATTGGCTTTGAAAGGGTACCGGAAACTAGTTTTTGACAGCCCTGTTGCAGCGCAGGCCTCCACTCCTAACAAAAGCACAAGTCAAAATTCAAAAGATATTCCTAAAACTATAATTTGACCTAGAAAAACACAATTATTATCCTCCTAAACCAGGTAAAATTAACAGAACATAAAGGGCATGGCTGAGGGATTGTAGCAAAGACTTCATCTACTGTATATCGACACAACGAAATGACATATTTGTTATTCTTAATAAAAAAAAATATAAATTAATTGGATTTGGAGGGTAATTTTTTTTTTACACGGGTAATATTTGTCATTCTAAAATCATTAAGTGGCATCTTAGTTTTTTCTGATTTTTTGAACAATTCAATTATTTAAACATTCTTAAAAGCAATAAAAATAAATAAATAAAATTGACTGTGATCTATGGACATTATTTTTTTTTCCATTTAATAAAGCAAAATGTAATTATTTGATTCCATTTAAACTTGAAATTCTCGAAGCATGATTACAAGGCCTTATTCATCATTTCTTTACTTCTATTTCGTGATAATTATTTGATTTTATAATTAGTTATTTGATGAATAAAATAAAAAAATAAAATGCTATTGAAACATTTATTTTTGAACAACATGTGTGGCTATTATGTTATTAGATTCTTCATGATGTTTTTGTTAGATAGTTCGTGTATGATGATTTTGTTGGGATTGATACTAATTTAACCCTTTTTTTTTCATGTCTCTCTCATCCACCTTGATTTATGCTCAAAATCTAAAAACATCATATCAACTCTTTAATTTCTTTTTCTTTTATGTTTAATCTCTGTTATTTTAATTAAAAATTTTGTACTTGAAAATATAATTTTAAATTGAATTTTTTTTAACTTCATCATTATTTAATTTTTCAATTCTCTGACTTAATCCTCATTCTTTTAATTGTGATTTTTTTTTGTTTTGAATAATTTATAAAAAATATTTTTTTAATGATTTAATCCCTATTGTTTTTTTTACCAGGTTTTATCCTCATTCATTTTATTAATATTTTTTCGATGATAAGTTTCTTTCAATGATTTTTTTTTATTATATCCCTCAACATTAACTTGGTTGAGAATTAGGTTTTTTTTGCTTGAGCTCGAGTCTGGAATTTAACATATTATAATTTTAAAAAACCAACAAGCTTGCTTAGTTTTTCGTGTTATTAGATTATGGTTGTTTTTGTTATATTTATTTTTAAATCAATCAAACTTAATTAAATTCATTCGACTCAATGATTATGGTACTGATTTTTCTTATTTCCTTAAAAATCTTAGCGATTCTTTAACTTTTTTTTTCTGCATTTAAAAAACTTTTTCTGAGCACATGACATTGTGCCCACACTAATATAAATTTGCTTGAGTCATATTTTTTAAAATAATATTTTTTCTGCTCTTAACATTTAATATTTAATTAATTATGTTTATGTTTTCTAATTTATTTTGATATAAATTTAATGTTATTATTATAATTTTATACACCACATCACAGGTTTCAAAAAATAACCATAGTTAAGATGCAAGTTAATTCAATTTATGGTGGTTCCAATAATGTTTTTTAAAAAACAGGTGCTGCCATTTAGATAATTTTAAATGTTTTTCTGTCTATATAAATTAAATTTTTATCTTTCTAATGTCTTTATATTATTTTTTAGGTTTTTAAAAAATGATTCCAAGTGCGACGTGGCGCGGAAAAAAAATGGTCTGCGTTTTCGGCCATGAAAATTACCCTCTTACCCTCTGGAAAAGGAAACAACCGTCTCTCGCACAATTCCCCGTATCCAAAAAAAACCACCAACCAACGAAACAAAGAAAAACCACTCTGCTCTCCTACTCAGCTATTCCTCCTAAAACACAAATCCCTCTCTCCTCTTTCAAAACAAAATGGCAACCACCACCACTGTCCCGGACAACCTCACCAGAGACCAATATGTGTACCTTGCCAAGCTCGCCGAGCAAGCCGAACGCTACGAGGAGATGGTCCAGTTCATGCAAAAGCTGGTCCTCGGCAACACACCTGTCGGTGAACTCAACGTTGAGGAACGCAACCTCCTCTCTGTCGCTTACAAAAACGTGATCGGCTCACTTCGTGCTGCCTGGAGGATTGTGTCTTCAATTGAGCAGAAAGAGGAAGGAAGAAAGAACGAGGAACATGTTGTGCTTGTTAAGGAATATAGATCTAAAGTCGAGAGTGAGTTATCTGATATTTGTGCTAGTATTCTGAGGCTGCTGGACTCGAATCTGATACCGTCCGCTACTGCGAGTGAATCCAAGGTTTTTTATTTGAAGATGAAAGGGGATTATCATAGGTATCTGGCTGAGTTCAAGGCTGGTGATGAGAGAAACGCTGCTGCTGGAGATACTATGCTGTCTTATAAGGCCGCTCAGGTATTATTAATAATCATAATTTTCGTTTTGTTTTTGAAGTTTATCTTGTTCTGTTTGGTTTATTTTTTATAGATTTTGCTTAATGTAACATTTTGTTTCTAGGGTTTGGATAAATAATTGGGGGGGCGGGGGGCGTGGTGGCTTTACTGTAAGAATCTATGATTTCAAGCAGTATCGGTGATTTTCCAATTTTCCATTTTTTTTTTGTGTGTGTGGGGGGGGGGTGTTTAGAATTGAGTGAAGAGTTGTGAATTAAAAGTTTGATTCCATGGAAAGTCGTGTCTCATGTTTTTTTCTGCTTTTCGATTGACTAATGTTGATGTATTGTAATTTTGAAGGATACTGCGTCTGCGGATCTTGCACCAACACATCCAATAAGGCTGGGTTTGGCACTGAATTTCTCTGTGTTCTACTATGAGATTCTCAATCAGTCTGACAAAGCCTGCAGCATGGCAAAACAGGTATGCTCTTTTTATTTCTAAATACTTTCATCTAATAATTTAAGTTTTTAGATTATATGGTTTTATGACATGATATAGTCTTGATAGCTAAACTGTCTCGAGTTTGAATTTCACTGTCATTATTCTCTTTTCTAATTAAAATCTAATTAATAATATAAGATAGTGTAGTACCATGAAATAAATTATCAACGTTTTCTTGTGTGAGTGAATATGATCTGGAATTTCTGAATGGGAAAATGCTCATACTAGAGTCTTTCTTGATGCATGGAACATAATCACTTGGGACTCTCGCGAGCTTTTCAAGTAGTTTCAACTGCTCAATCTTTATGATGTGGTGTTGTGCTAATGTGTGTTGTGCTAATGTACTTGCACTTGCTCATATGCACACACGAAACTTGACAGAAGTTCCAGGTTGTTCCTTCAGTGTTCCTGGCATTCTTCACCACCAATGTTTGTTTCAATGTGTCTGGTTCTAGTCGTACATTGTTTCTCAGCCATTGTGTTTTGAAATGACCAAGGTCCGCATTGCCCTTTGGTACACGCCAACAGGAGATTGCTACAAAGTTATGTAGGCCTTTTGTCCATGAATAAATGTTAGAACTTTTTTTACTTGTCTTACCATCTTTTTGTGCAGGCGTTTGAGGAAGCTATTGCCGAGCTGGACACTTTGGGAGAAGAATCGTACAAGGATAGCACTCTGATCATGCAACTCCTAAGGGATAACCTCACTCTTTGGACTTCGGATGTCCAGGTTGGTGCTTCTCTCCCTCTCCTTGTGAGCTTCTAGTCAATGACTCTTCTGCTGGAAGTTATGGTTTCTCTTTATTACTAGAGAACATGATTGATTGAGATCTAACCCTTGGGTATTGTTTTCTTCAGGACCAGTTAGATGAGCCATAGCAGGCATCATAAAGCTTGACCGGCTAGTCTTCTTCTGGAGGTGGGCTTTGAATGTCATCCATTTGTGTCTTGATTACCAAGTGTGTTAATTTAAGAAAACTGGGCATCACCCTAGTGACATGATGTTTTTTTTTTAATTATTATTTTGACTAAACTTGCTTTTGAATTTCAAGTGCTTCGGAAAGGGTGGGCATTTGATGTGGGTATATTTTAATGTCATGGTTCTTGTTTATACCATAATTTCTCCCTTCTAGACTGACTATACACGGAAGATTTATATGTTCAGGTGACGGAAAATACGTAGACTTAACTTCCCAATGCTTACTCTTTGGAGAAATCTACCCCTATTTTCATTATCTTCAAACAACCCAACGCAAACAGGGCTCCTTTTTCTGTACAGCTTTTCTGTCAAGCACCAGCCTCGCTGGTTAGTCATGGTTTCTGGTTAAGAGCACCACCAAAATAGCCGGAAAAGATGAGCGTAGTTCGAGTTCGTTACTCGTGCTATAGCAAAAAATTATGGTTCTCCCAAACTCAAACCTATGGAAGCTTGTCGTTGAAAGATCGAAGCCCCAAATAATAAAATGAATTGACACTTGTAGCGAAGCCATATTCATTGATTTACAGAGCCTGACTTCCATCTCCATATGCACTCGACGCATGGGCTCCAGGCATCAGCGGCCAAGCATGGTTGGCTTCTGGTCAAACAAGAAGTTCGTTGAGAGCCGATGTCCTAACAGCAGTTCAAATTATTGGCGATTTTCTACACAATCACGCCAGTGCCAAATCCTAAGTGACCAAAAGCGCATGCAAATAATTTCTCACGAGGCGGCCAAGCCAATGACCACCACACATGCTCAAGGCCGGCAGAAGACACCCAGAGGACAATACAACCTAAATAAACCAGCAGAAGACTTCGTTTAACAAAGCAAACACCCATGAAATACATACTGCGTGCTAATCATACTTGCAAAGTCACCGACACAACATCAAGGGAACCCTTGGTATATAATAACAGGTCCCAATTACTACAACTAAAAACAATATGCAACCAACTACTGACAGGGGGAGAGAACGTCAACATGTGCAAAACCAACTGGTGATGCAAGCCAGTCCCGAACACTGAGATTTTATATGCTCAGATTTTACAGATGACACGAGTCAGTCCCTTGTGCTGTCTTTGAGCCATTTTAGGTATGGAATGCTTCCACCAGTGATGGGCAAGGAGATTACTTCTGGAACCCTGAGTAAAAGAACAGAAATAAAAAGCAGAATAAATCTCACTGAAAAAAGTTATTCTTTTGCTAAATTCATTTCCGCCATCCCAACATCATGTTCTTCCTGAGCCTTGAGCAAATGCAAGCGTATAGAATCCTAGGAGACATGGCAACAACATTCCTAGTGGATAAAAAGTTTAAAAAGTTTAATCTTCTTGCGCACCCATAAAACTGCATGTGTTTCTTAACATCTTTAGCTTGCAATGGAAATTTTCTAAGAAACTTTGTGACTTTATTGTGTACATGTTACATAAGCTTTATGCTTACTCATATTCATGGTTTGCTTTGACATGCTCTGTTAGTACTTCCAGCAAGGATTGCCTGGTCTTGATAATCAACAGTTCCTCAGCATCTGACTGAATCTACAATCAAAATCGAAAAAAGCAACTTTAAACTTGCATAAGGGCTTCGATGCCCAAAAGATCATACAAGAGATTTAAGCATATAATCTCTTCTTCAAGTTTAAGCATATCTTAATTAACCAGGGGAAAAAGATTTATACCTCTCCCTGCCATTGATACACCGATTCAATACCTATATTCACAAAAAACAATTGTTATTTCAGAAAGTAATTTCATGAAGAAGCTATAAAACATCAAATCTGCAAAGTTCAAGGTGATGTGATGACGAGAAAGAGAAAGTCTGACTTAACGAATAACTAAAGCATTCCTGAAAACTACAGAATTAATGAAATTTTCCAAAAGGCCATATAATCTACGGTGAGGTGAGTCGCCACCTAAAATTAAAGCAAAAGAACAAAAGATAGACAACTGTCAAAGGATATGTGTATAGGCAAACCACTATGCATAGATCAATCGTTTTTCCTAGGGAAAAGAAAAAAGTTTGGAAAACATACGATCGTTCTTAAGTTCACATAAAACCTATGGTTGTATTTACTTTCACATAATTGTTTTGCCGTTTAAATCTCTAGTTTTGCAGATTTTTCCGTGAAAAATTAAGAAAATATGTTCATTGGTTACAAATTACTGGAATGAAAAGCAAGGCCCATGTTTGGCTTAACTTAAAACATATAAAGGAATGGATATAAAAGATTAGTTGAACCAAACAAGGCCCTTGTTTTTTATGATGGAAAACTTGGAAAACAACTTTTTTGGTGTTTTCCAGTTTTCTAGAAAACTAGAGAAATATAAAACAAGTATTTCCAAGAAAATAATTTTAATTTTCAAACAGCAAACACATTTTCTATAGTTTTCTATTTCCTAGAAAAAATCTCAAGGAAACTGAAAAATTCTCCACAGCCAAACACAACCTAACTTGTTCCATAATATATCATCCAACGAAAAAAGTGATAGAAAAAAATCGTTGTGCAACATGAAGGTACATTGAATATTGGACATGTTATAGATGATATGATAAATCTCCCAGTGCTCTCGTCTTTATTTACAAAGCAGCTACAGGGTTACTTATAGATGATATGATAAATCTCCCAGTGCTCTCTTCTTTATTTACAAAGCAGCTACAGGGTTACCCTTCTTTTATTTAGGGGGAGAGGGAGTGGAGACGAGTTGTGGTACAGGGATGAGTCTCAGCAATAAAAAAGCATCAGGGGAGAGTACATGTGTAGCAGGGTGTTGGGCAGGTCGTAAAAGAGCGGAAATCAATTCATAACTCGGCCAGTTACAATGCTGCATTCCTAGTCGTAATCTGATATTACAGTTTACTGTGGTTACACTCAATTTCTCAAAACAAACTCAGATTGTCCAACATGGAAACATAGATTTCCACTTAACCAACATACTCTGAAGCGGATACAGAACCTTTATTAAAATCTGAAAAAGCTATCGTAAGCAAAGATACATAGCATACAAGAAGAAAGAGGCACATGCCTGGTACTATGTTTACACACGCTGCCAGCTTCTCTTTGACTATACTGTTAGCCAATTTCTTTCCTGCAGGCATATTGAGAATCATAAATTACAAAATCAAGCATTCAAAACATTGTGTTTTTTAAAACGAGATAGAGATCAAGAATCACAAGAGCTAAGAAATAGAATCAACTTCTGCTATGTTGTGTGCAGATTGGAAAACAACATGAAAAGCTGTAAGAACCAAGAAGTACAAAATTAAGAAAACCTCAACTAAAATAAATAAATAATAAAATGCGACTTAAAGTAAGTGGGATTGATATGTTTGATCATATTGATTCATTAATAAGGAAATGAAGAGAATATATATATATATGTTATCAATAAGCAGAGCTTCTCCAATTCTGCGGGCAACAATTGCTTAATTATTTTTCAAGTAATGAGGAGGATAATGCTTGATTAAAATCAGAATTGAGCATCTAATTAATCCTTTAAGAGGGGAGGGGGGGGGGGGGGACAAATAATTGACAGAATAACAAATAAAGAGGAGAAACGAAACAAAGAAAAAGACACAAACCTGCTTCTCTATTAGGGACAGTAACATAAACAACAATACTTGGTACGGTGTCGGAATTCCCTTCCATTCTGATGTTCGTAGCTTGTGTTGCTGCTGCTTGGCTGCTGCCAAACTTTGATCTAATCCAAACGTTTGAATGGAATTAATTAAATTACAAGGTAATTATATAATCATGGCACCAAAGAAGAAGAGATTTTAAGGCTATTTACCTTAAGAGAGGAATAAAGGGGAGAGATTGAGCGCTACCCGTTTTGAGAGAAGAAGAAGAGAGAGTTGTTGGGCATAGATTAGAGAGGCCTAAGCTTATGATGCAAAACGCCCCGACTAGAGGCAAACGCCGTCGTATTGTTGTTGAAGGGAGGATTGATACTGCTCTTGAAAAGACAGAGGAAGCCATTGCTACTTATAGTCCTGTCAAAGAGTACAATATTATTCATTTCTTGATCTCGAGTTTACTTTGATACTCTCACCGTCTGAGGAGGAAAGTTTTCATTCCAGAACTATCTGATTCTGCCACGTTATGCATTTAGGAACAGTTTGATATAATCTAGCGGTCGATGGGGTCTTGTTTTAGTTATGAACGAACGACAATGCGTAACAAACACAATCTTGCTTGAGTGACATGTCGTTCAGAATCGTTAAGAGAAGGAAAAGTTCTGGACATGCCTCCGAGGAAAGACTTGCCTCTCGTGGGAATAGTGAAGAAATAAGAGTTGAGAATTCTGTGGGAATTTGAAGAGAAGGGGTTGCTTCCATTTGTCACCATGGATGCTTCAATCTTGGTCAAGCTGCAGATATGTTTGGTACATTTCATACAGATATCAAAGAATAGGTGGTGATAATTTCATCAAATTCACAAAGGTACAAAATCTTCACATTCATTTGCTGTTAACTCATCAAGCAGTTCAAATGCAAGTAACAGCTTTCTCTCTCTGCATACAAATTCAACTAAAAGAGCCCAGCAATCTTGCTCTGGTTTGAATCCCATCTCCGCCAATCCATACAACGCCACAACTGCATCATCTGCCATTCCAGCTTTACAAAGGCCAACTAACAACTCGTTTGAAGTTGCATGATGGGGTAAAAAGCCTCTGCTGAGTGTCAAACCCAAAAGCTCAAGAGCCTTGTCCAAGTCACCTTTCTGGCACAAGGAATTCAATACAATCCTGTAACTCGCCTTGTTTAGATAAATACCTTCGCTAGAGAGTCTGTTAAGCATCCCAAGCGCCTCCTCAGTCCTACCTTCTCCACAAAATCCTCTAAGTAACACGTTAACAGTTACAATGTCAGCTTTGCACTTTGTTTCTTTCATCTCTTCGAGCAACGCCATGGCTTCATCAATTCTACCAAACCTACAAAAGTAATTTATCAAAATCGTGTATCCAACTGTATCTTGTTTCAAACCAAAGCTCTTCATCTCTTCAAAAGCATCCATGGCCTCCTCTAACCTTCCCTCTTTGCAAAATCCACTCATGAGGGCTGAGTAATTAAATACATTTGGGCTACATCCATTACTCTTCATAAACTCCATTATCTTCTTTGCCCGGTCAACTTTTCCCCAACAGGAAAAACCATTGATTAGAACATTATAAGTAAGGGCATCAGGCAAGATTTGATCCTTCGACACCATCTCCTCGAACAATTCAATTGCTTCTTTTAACCTTCCACTCCCACAGAGACCATCCATCAGAGTTGAGTAGGTAATTAAATTTGGATAAGAAATGCTAGACTTCTTCATCTCCTTCACCACTGCAAAAGCAGATTCAAGATCACCACTTTTACAGTGATACTTAATAAAGATGTTGAAAATGCAGGTATTTGGCTTCAGCATGTGATCCTTCTTCAAATCCAATAAAAAACCCCGCAACAAATCAACCTGCTTTGATTCAACCAGAAGATTCAGACACGTGCTGATGGCTTTAAGCGATGGCTTTTCACGAACAATTGGCTGGATTTTATTAAACATCTCGACCACTCTTTCAAACTCAGATGACTTGGCAAAATACTTCATCAGATTAAGGAATAAACTCTCATGAAACTTGCAAGTTTCATACATCATTTGCCGAAGAAGAGCATCAACAGCCTGAAACTTCTTAGCTCGAGCAAGCTTATCAATTATAGTTGAATAGGTAGCATGATTATGATTAAAACCCTTCTGCTCCACTACCAAGTTAAATATTTCCAAGGCATGTTGAGGATCCCGCTCATGTTTGATCAAGTTTATGGCAGTCTCGTGAGAAATAAATTTGGGTTTCCTTCGTGGTTCCAGGAGGGTTTTGGGTGGGGGGTCCAATTTAGGTGTTAAAAAATGAAGAGGAGAGATCCATGGAAGCGAGGAGAAAGAGCGATGCTTGTGGCAAATAACAACTTTCACAGAATTCATCAAAACTACCGCTTCCCCTTTTTATAGCACTTCATAATCTGAAAAAATACGACCCCTGTTAGCTTTTCTTAATATATACCAGAAAAGCAAAACCATTTTGAAGCCAATTTTAATCACTTATTCCATACAAAATCATCATTCAGTACAAATTATTGTAGCAATCTAAGAGTTTAAACATAAATTACAACAATGATTACGTCGAAGACAAGACAGAAAACATAGTTAAGGTTACCATTATCCTCATGATTAATTCAGCTATAACTAAGGAGCTAGCAAATTGTCATCAACAGAATCCGCATAAACGAATAAAAAAATTTAAGTGCGTGAGGTTAAATAGCTAAATCTTCATGAAAACAATGAGATAAGAGAAACACTAGCCTGTTTGTGTCCTAGGGGGGCCGAGATGGGAGAGTGACTGCGCGAACTCCGTTTGAAGAGGTGAGGGCAGGGCAGAGGTGGAAGAAGGAGACGGGGGGTCGAGTCCAGTAGAAACCAACAGGTTTTTCTCTATGATGGATAGGCTTGGCCCATTAAGTTTCTTTCATTCGGAGAAATGGACAGAAAGTGGATCTAGGATTCATTGCAGACCAGGCTCTGATTTGGGCTTCCAGAACTGTTATGGGCTTTCAATAGGTAGTGTATTTTGAGAAAAAAGTTCAAAATAATCAGCTAAGGTTACTGTAGTTTAGCAAAACCAATTTATTAGTCCTTGTGATTTCATAAAATATATATTTAATCATTTTAAAATATATTTATAGTTTAATATTTTTCATCCATTTTATTTTTTTTAAAAAAATAGAAAAATAAAAAGAAGTTGGTGAAGTGGGAAGATTAATGCGAAAAGAGTTTAATCGTTTAGAACAAAATAGTTCTAATTTGAGTACAATGGGAACTAGCCAACTAATTACTTATTTTCAATATCAAGAGAATAGATTAATTTAATACGAAAAATCATAAGGACTAGATTATAATTAAATGGTATGTAGATTTATCATTTTTTTAATCCATTTTTTGTCCCTTAAATTAAAAAAAATACAATTTTACTATTTGTTATTAGTGATTTGCTTTTGCTTTCTCGGTCACACGCCCCTATCCCGGGTTTCTTTTACCTTAAAAAAATATTTCATAAAAAAAATTTTCATGCGCTTTGTTAACATATAATTAAATGAAGAACAGTCTTAATCTTTAGGATAGAAAATCTATTAAATCTAATGTTGTGTGTTGCAAGTTTGGTTTTTTTATTCGAGTTCACTTTGATTTTTTTAGTTAAGAGTTGCTTTTTACCAATTTCATCTTTTAATACTAAGTTAATTAAGGATTAATGAGCTTTTCAATTTATATTTTGCAAGATTATCCCTCGCAAGTTTCACATGTCAACCTAAATTAACTTAAGTAATTTCAAAATATTTTCATCTCAATATTAGATAAAAATATATATTCCAGCATGCAATTGATTTTGAATTCATGGTTAAAATCCTTTTTGTTTTTTTGATACACATTAGCAATACCTAAACAATTTATTATGAGATACTAAGTTATTAGATATAATTGGTACATGACTAATGTTGTGAGATCAAATTTTTTAATCTAGCTACTTATATCTCTTTATTCTTGTGTTGTGAGATTAAATATCTTAATCTATATTCATCTCTCGATTTTTTTAATTTAATCTTTATTTGTCATTAATGATTATTATTTTTTTACATTTACAAACATGAATAATTATCGATTTATTTAGTTAGATGAATGCATAAATTTTTAGATTTTTTATTGTTAAATTTTGTATGACTAAAAACATATTAAAAAAACATGTATATTTATTTATTTATTAAATAAATTATTCGTGATAGAGCACGTATCACATATCTAATTAATTCTATATAAAAACGAATTTTAACAAGTAGCTAAACAGAACAGGGTAGTGCGTACCAAGCAAAAAGAGGTGGTGTCCAGTAGAAACAGACAATCGCAAGGCATGCTTACCGAACCAGAGGGATTTGATCTATAGTTATGCGATGCCATTAATTGGTCCATTAAGGACAAAACCCTCATGCCAGGTTGGTTGTCAGGACGTTTTCATTCCCCTTTGGCATTTTGCAGTATATGTGTATTAGTGCCTTTGACTGAGTAATTAATCATGAATTCAAGTTGATAATTAAATAATTAATTAGCAATGTAATAGAGACAAGAGTGGCTTATAACTTGGATTATAGAACTGCTTCCCTCTTACTCCCTCATGCCGAAGCATCTGGTCCCTGGCTCTAGCTTGCAGAATCCCAAAAGTATAGCCAAAATGTGTTTTTTTAAGACACTGAGAGCTTTGATAAAGACATAGCTCAAGCCAAGATAGGTGGCTCTGCCAGCTCAAGTCGATCCATGGTTTTATCGCATGTACTATATTCGAATGTTAATCCCTAACGAGGGGACCAGTCAGCATCGCAGACAACACGAGATTAAAATAACAAAGGAGGCACCAAAAGACGGGGACGTGTGGACCCGATTGCACTCCACGTGGGATTTCTTTTTTTCTTTTATGGAGGGGTGGTGTTTGATAGTGCAGACACAGGAGATACGGCGGATGTTCGGGATGCTTTTGATGGCGGACCACGGTGTTGCAAGGAGGTGCACATGCCTAGATCGATGACCAATTGCTACAAACTCAATGCAGGGAGTCTCTTTTATGTCTTTTTAATATACCAAGATTTCTTTAAATCTCTGGATACGCAGTTTAATTTGTTTTACCAGTAAACTCTTCTCTTTCTTGGTGTTGAAGTGTAGATAGGTGTTAATATATTGATTTGGTGCAACTCAAGAACTTTTTCAAGTTTGTTTAATAGGCAGTGTGAAAACTATTTGTTAAGAGAGACGGTCACGCCTGCCTAGCACTGCTTTATTTAGGTCTATCAACGCCTTGAGCATACTTTCTGGAATTTAGAAATATTGATTCCCACACACGTAAACATGGAACACT
>Ga0325403_1002979_pt1 | contig 15268 bp, 8 predicted proteins | sample PopdelMetagenome_19_FD_205665 | JGI IMG/M metagenome (GOLD analysis project Ga0325403, IMG submission 205665) | Populus deltoides microbial communities from Bellville, Georgia, United States - Xylem-PdKOR-R4 | ecosystem: Host-associated > Plants > Phyllosphere > Stem > Wood/Secondary xylem...
AATGATATTGTCCAACCAATTTCATATTGCCCTTTATAAACCAGCAATGACAAATAACATCTCTATGCTATATTAACGAGGCATCAATTAAAAAGCATTCAAAACTTTCATAAATTTGTTTGGAATTACACATTCAGCTGTAATTATTTATTTATGTACCTTTTAACATGACAAATGTTGTATTAGTTCCATGCAATGTAAATGCCTATAAAATGAGATGGTCTTGTTTATATCATCTTAATTTAGGTTAGAGGAGCATATTGGTTTGCAGGGAAAGGTGCAACACACAAAGTGGAAAAAAAAAGGGATGACAAAACTACTAAAAGCAGAGAAAGAGCATGCCACATACAAATATCTTGTTCTAGTTTATTATTGCGAAAAAAATATTTGTTTATTAATTTTTTTTTCTTTGTTTAACACAATCTCATATTTCATGAACTACAATTCAATGTGAGACTTAAAGCGTCTTTTCCAATAACATCTTACCTCACCTCCTAAAAAAAACCATAAAATAAAGTTGACAACACTAAGGCAAAGGGTATAACGGGTGATTTAGATGCCTAAAAGCACGATTACACCAAATACTTTGGTGATGGCAAGGTTGCTAACTGACACCTCTAAATAAAAATAGATAGAGTTGTGATGATGGAAGTGGCCTAGATTGGTGTGATGAGCATGGTAAAAGGGACTTCGTTGGCTTGTGTTACCAATTTTCTTAGAAGAGTAGGGTTTTTTTTTATATATATAAAGATTAAATACATGGGAAAAAAATATACCCAATCCTCCACATTCTAAAAGCAAAAAGAAATGTAAATTGTTTAGACTTTAATTCTAAGAAGCTGCAACTTCCTTATCAATGGAGGACTGGAGTTTCTTTTCTTTGTTGTTCAAAAATAGACCAACCATATCAATTTCTATTTAAACCAACTTACTCAACGTATTCCTAAGTTATAAAACTGGTAATAGTTTGTAAGTCAGGGAGTGTTTATATTCGATAGGAACTAAAATCTTAAAAATGATATTAAAAAAATCAAAGCAGTTAAAAGCAAGAAACAATTTATGTTATGTGAAACCTTGAAAAAAATGATTAAAATAAATGGTTAAATGTAAAAAAATAAAAAATAAAAATATATATAAAAATAAAAATATTTCTCATATTAACTAGTTTCACGCTATTAAGCAGAATGCTCAATCTGACCGTTAAATCGAACTAAAATATTACGAGAAATCTCAAAACATATAGTCCTACTTTCGATTAAAATTTTAGGACAATCCGAGTTCGGGAAGATATTTTAAAAAATGCTAATAGTCAAATAGTAAATAACATAAAATTCATCAATGGTATTTTTGTAAATATCTGATGAGCTGGCAAAGTCCAGCAATTTATTCTCCCTTTTTTTGACGCTAGAAATAGAGTTAACAGAGAGATAAAACAGAGGGGAGAGAAAAGAAGAAGGGAAGAACGCATGAAACAAAAATTATCTTGAGAGAAAGAGTAGAAATTGTGTAGAATCAAGGATCTAAAAGGTGTGAACACCAAATCACTCCCTCAAGCAAGGATTTAAGAAGAAAACTAAGTGAGGGAGAAGGAAGAGAAAGGGGTTGTAAGTTATGGCAAAGAAGAAAAATTGAAGGGGTAGAGAAAACATCACTGGGTTAGCTTTCAAAGTCCATTTTAGTGTTGGGTAATGAAGTCTAAGTTGTTTAAACAAGTTTGAGTGGAAAGAAATAGATTTAATGCATTGTTCTTAGATTTTTTGAATTAGGGTTCTTATGAGAGAATTTGGGGAAAAATATGAAATTGTTGAAATTGATACAATGTGATAGGATAGGTTGATAATGATGCAAAATAATGAAGGATGGAAGATAAAAAAAATTAGGTGTTATGAAAAACAACAATACCAGTCACATTTGAAATAAAGGAGGATGAACATGGAATGTAATAAAACTTGTAAAATTGTGTGTGATTGTGGTGTGTTAATGCATAAATGATTAGGTTATATATAGGGATATAATAATATGTGAAAAAGTTGAGTAAATAAATGGTTAATGTCAATGCATACTAATATGTATAGGTAGAGAATTTAATGTATTACAATGCAAATTATTGGAAAGAGTTTTAAATTATATGTTCATGAACAAGTTAGTTAATTATGAAGGTATAAGGAATAGTGTGATGATTGTTTTGGATGATCATATGACATGGTTATTTTGCCATACTTAGTACAATCAAATATATATATATATATATATATATATATATATATATATATAATAAGGAGTTATGAAAAAGAAAGAATTGAAGTATGAAAGTGTAAATCAATGAAGATTGAAGGTATTTATTACCGATAATAGAAGATGCATTTTTAAGGGAAAATTAAGTTAGAAAAATATGTATTTTTGATAAGAAATACTAACAGAAGAATTAATTAGTATGAATGAAAATTAATGTTGAGACGAGAAGTATTGGAACATGTAATGTTGAAATATGTAACATGACAATGAAATTATGTACGTGTTATAATTTTGGATATGAATATTGTAACAAGCATACCTTCCTTGTATTTATAGGAGGAGCATTCGTGGTTGGAACTTTAGTGGAGCGAGCACGAACACTTGGAGCTGCAGGTAGGTGTTTCACTTTTTTAACTATGTAAAGTTATTTTAGTTGTTCTTTCGTTTTCTTATATGTGATTGGATTGTCTTTGTTATGTACATTTGATAATTATTAGAATTTAACCATGTCATGGTTGTAAGAGAATTATGAGAATACATGGTTAAGAATGAAAAGAATTATTCCATGAATGAAATTAATTAATATAAAAGATAATGTGTATGACTTAGTTGTCTAAATGGTCAAAAACTAAGGAGATATAAACATTTGATTTTGACTTAGTTTTCCAAAGTGGTAGAAAGCTAAGGTGAATAATATTTGACTTAGCCATTCGCAGAAGCATGGCTAAGGTGGTATGGATAGATGACTTAGTCATCTGTAAGAACGGAAACTAAAGTGTGGTTATAGAACTTAGTCATTTATGCATGAAATGGCTAAGGTGGCAATGGATTTGATCAAGAATTGAGGAAGACCTAGATTATTTGTGTGATTACTTGGATTTCCATTAAGATAGGGATCAAGGTGGCAAAAGGGAGTAAGCTTTACAAGCAAACTATGAAGCTTGGTAATGGAGAAGTCATCTCAAGTAATTAAAGTTGAAGAATATATCTACAGAAAATGTATTAGAGGTTATGGTGTTAAAAAGAAAAAAAAATATGTAAACTATATATATGTGTAAATAAATTAAATTAGCATTATTAAATAAATTTTGTTGCAATGTTGCAAGTCTTTCTCATACCGCAAGACAACCTTGATTTTCTTCTTTCGTGGATAGTTATTTACTATGTATATTTTGGGTTTGTGGATTATGTAATATTCTAGTTCACTAGGATATGAAGTTATCTTTTGGGCTTGTAATTACTGTTAAGTTATATACCAATTTTTAGATAATTAAATCTCATTTGTGTAGGCATTAGAGAATTTCAATATGCATGTAGATAACTTTATAATATGCTTGTTTTAATGACATCATGTGTGAAAAGAAAAGATATATAACACTACTATTATAATGGAAAATGGTGAAGGTATAAGTCAAAGTGGATGATGTGATGAGAAATCAGATTTTGTTGAAGAAGGTCTAGGATGGTTAGATCATAAATATGCAGGATAAAATGTGTTTTAGGTTGATGTCGACACTTGAAAAGGTCAATTTTCAGATGAGGTTTTGCTAAATTTTCGGTAGCCAGTATAATAATAATAATAATAATAATAATAAGTAGTAATAAGCTTAAAATTGTTGTCACTTAGGGATCAAGAATCATGATATATATATATGCAAAAACAAAATTTCTAATTTTTCAACGAATATGACATAAATAAAATTAAAGGTGTTACATGTTAGGAGTATCAAATGCCAAATAGTACAACAACATCAAGTAGCCTGATGATGATTAGAATACGTGTTGGCCTCTTAAAGAAAAAAAGTTTGAATAAATGTGATTAGTTAGTTGGTTTGGCAACTTTTTTCGAGTATGAAAAAAAGGATTCTTCTTGCCTGTATAACTTGCTTGCTTTAAACACTTTTTTTTTTAGACACATCGATTCAATGTGCAGAAAATAAAAAAATTAATAATTAATATATTCTTTCAAAAAAAAAAACAAAGGTGCAGCAGCTAGACTCTTCAACTTATAAACTCCAATTGCTTTGTCCATGGAGAATTAAAGGCACTTTTCCGTAACAGATAAAAGGGCAGTCATATTTATGTCAATCCTAACGCATGCACAAAATTGGATGCTTGGAACCAAATTATAAACCAATTTTAAAAATAACAAATCAATGATCTAGGCAATTAAATACCAAGCTAAGAGTAAGACATCTAATACAAACAAAACTAATAACAAAAACTAAATTTTATATAGCATGCGAAACAAACAAAACCAAGTTATCCAAAAGAAAAAGAAAAAAAAAATGCATCAAAGAAAAAAAAAAGGCTTCTAAATAGCAACAAAGAACACTACACCACCAATGAAAGATGCATAACATAAAATATGTCGACAAACACAAAGATAAAATCAAAATAATAGGCAAAACAAACATCAAAATAGGACACATGCAATCACCTTCAACCATTCTCAAATTAAATTCATTCGAGCCATTATCCTCCTCGAGATAAAAATATAATGATGGACTAAATGCTAAATTTTGAAGCCAACAAAGCCACAAAACAACCTAGTTTTTCAAGAAACCCATCACCTAAATATAAAAAAAGAAAAATTTAGAACATGGGCAAGAAAGCTAATATCCACAATACTAATTATTTACCTTAAAAATCAAACAAAACATTAATCCTTTAATTGTTTTAACTAATTTCAGTACAAAATCATCCATCAAAGGCATATGAGACAAAGACCAATATCTAAACCACCAAACATGACCAATATTGTCAACTAAAAATGATAGATTCGATTCCTAAAGCAGAAACAAATGACCAGATCCAATGATCAACATAAAACCCACTCTGACTTACCTAAACCATCTTCAAAACCAAAAAGATAATGCATAATTCCATTGACTATGATGAACAACAACTCTTTCATTAACATATATAACAATGAATCAAATGTCAAATTATGGAGCAAAGATAGCCATAAAACTGTCAACTATTTCAAGAAAACCATCTTTCATATATAACAATAGAAAAAATCTAAAACATGATCAAGAGAAAGTCACACCCACAAAACTAATTATTTACTTCCATCAACAATCAAACCAAACACCAATCCTTAATTATTATTATTATTATTTTGAGTGATTTCAAGACAAAATCATCTAGCAAAAGCACATGAAAAAGAAGCAAACATCTGAATCACTAAACATGAGCAACAATATTAAAAAAAAAAGTATGCTAAATTTATAAATTAGCAACAAATGATCCATCGTAATGACCAATACAACATCCACCATCATTAACCTCAACTCACATCAAAATTAAAAAGAAAACATATGATTCTGTTGACTATGATCAACACCCATAACTTCCTAAAAAAAAAAGTTATCTTTATTACAAAAAGAAAAGCAAGCAGCATAGGATAAAAAGAGCTCCAAACCCCTGAAAAAAATCACAAACTCAACACGAACAACACAAACAATGAATCAGTGGAGAAAATGTTGTTAACATAATCTATTTTGAACAATACATGTATCGTACCTGTATAGTATCGTAAGCAGCACTGTTTTTTTTTTAACAAAATAAATAACAATTATAGAAAATAACAATTACAGCACAAAAATCAACTAAAATTATTTCCTTGGAAACGACACCAAAATTTGTTGCGATGTCGCGGTCACACAAATTAATTACCCTAGCTTAAATAAACAAAATAGTATAGAGCAAACAAGGGGTCGATCCCATGAGGAAGATTTAGTTCAAATTTTTATGTTATACGATATGTAATTGGAGGGGATTGAGGTTATCTAGGCTATAACATAATTAAACAATTAAGCTAAATTAAATAAATCAGAAAACTATTAAGAGAACAAACCTTGATTTCAAGTAGACGTCTACCTATGGAAATCAAAATCGATCATTGAAACAATACATCAATTTATATTCTAAATATTTATCTTTTCTTAACATTAGTTAGTTAACAAATCTATCGTATAACTAACCTTAACCACAAACAATCACGGTGTCCGTATTAGTAATTTAATTCAATGGCAGCCTTATAAACTAGATAAGTTGATTAATTTAGACAACATAACTGTTTGCAGTTCATGTTTGATTTGATTGAATGTTTTCCCTAAGATTAATAATCTGGATCCGCCACAACTATTAATCTCAATTGCTTCACAAGTTTATATACCACAACTCCGGTTTTGATAGAAAACTTAGCAATAGATCATTTATAATAACAACTTAGAGTCTGCTCTAGCAATTAAAATAAACAATCATAAGAAATAAGCATAGAAAAACAAGCATGTTCATCATATAAACTACAAAGAAAAGGTAAAATAAATCTCACAGTTCTTGAAATCCGAAGATTTTTGTGTCTTTGCAACCAAGAAAAAGAGTTTAGCATTGCATGTCTATTGAACAACTAATCAAAAAGGAAAGAAGAATGCATGATTTTGGGTTTTTGGAGGAAAGGGTGTATTTTCTCTCTCTTTTCTGGCCGCCCCCTCCCTTGTTTTGTCTCTTTCTTTTTGTTTGATAGGAAACCATAATCTCCCTTTCCTACCAAATAGTCATTTTCTAAGTAGACAATTTACATTTAAGTATTTCAATGACTATTTTCCTAAAAAAAAAGAAATAGTCTTGCATAGAATCTTCAAGCTTTGAATTTGACTTAGAGGAGCTAAATTGCTAAAACAAAGACTTGGATGCCAGTTTGGATGCTTTGGGAAGTACTTTGGACTTGTTTCTTCACAAAACCTCTCTGTTGGCAGAATTCATATGTCATCTTAGAAAAATCATATCTCTGTCATATGAGCTCGTTTTCTGCTAAACGTTTGTAGGCTGATAGGTCTTCGAGTTAGGAATTCAACAAAATTAAGTTTTCATGAAATGGACTTCTCTAGCTCAAGATATCCAAGTCGGAATGGCTGAAGGTCAACATTGGCAAAATACGAGATTTGTCTTTGAATGCTGCGATTTCCATGCTCTTTCTCTTTTTATTTTTCTTGCCATATATGTATAGAAAGGTATGGATGTTAGCTTTCTAATATAACTAGAATCACTTCATTTCGATCTCTAGAGCTCAAGCTCTGCACAAAACATCAATCGGATGTCAAATCTACCAATTATGTTCAATTTATTTCTTTTTGAATCTTACATCTAAAAGTGCCTTCAAAGCATAAAACAAAAAATATTAAGACATTTTATATATAAAATATAGGCATAATACTGGTAAATGTGGGTAAAACTATCGAATAATATAGTTGCATCATAACTCACAGATGTACCCTTTCAAATAACAGAGACTGGGCATGCTTGAATAACAACTATGTTAGGACAAGATAAGTAAATTGTGCATTTAATGCAAATCACTGCGCACAAGCCAACTCTTTTAGAAAACAGACGACCAATCACACCAACTTGTAGGCTCGTTGAAGCAACCCTCTACTGTCAAGACACCCAAGTGACACACCCATAAAATTGAGCTGAACAACAAAACACACCAGCTTCTAGCCATGCTGAAGCAAGCCTCCACTGCCAGAGATAAATTCATGAAAGCTGATGCGTAAGCCAACCCCAGGAATCAAACACAAAAGGATTGTAAGAGCCTTTAAAAAAAATGCCAATTGTAATCCACAACAGTCAAGAAAAAAAAAATGGTTGAATTCAAATGGCGATGCCTTGCAACCCACAATCATACAATTTTTTTTATATATATACTATGCACTTACTCCTTTCTGTCAACTGATCTGGCTCACAAAAAGAAGATGACAGTTGGAAAAAAACCAGAACCAAAGTGGCAAAGAAAGGATAGAATAATCAGTCTTTATTCTATACCGCATCAGTTTTCAACCAACTAAAACAAAGGATAGAATAATCATTCAACTATTAAAATCTACAGTCAAAAGCTCTCACACAAAGCTGATCTCTTCTACTGTATAATAATAATATTCATAATAAGAAATGCTACCAAACCTAAAAAGAGAAACACTTTCGCGGCGTCAAAAATAAAAAAGATGACTCTTCCTTTTATTTCATTCGTGCTTGATAAATATTAAAGCCAACACTATTTTCCCGTCGGAGAAACACACCTCAAATAACTGGTTTCTAATTATATTATGAGTTAATACTATTTTGTACTTTGACTTGGTAAAGTTTGTTTGTCGATAGTATGAAAACTAAAGAAGAAAGATAACAGTAAAATGGAGAGTAATAAAATATCAACTCATTTGTAATAATAAAAAGTAGTACATAAATGGTCAGTTGCAACAATTAATTGTTATCAGGTCGAAAGAAGCAACATCAGGTGGAGGCCAAAATGGTGATAAAAGGAACGGTGTCAAATTGGGACCAATACTGGCAATGCCAATAAGAATGCTAGCTGCTGCAGCAACTAGAGAGCCTCCTCTATGAGTTTTTTAGTGAGAGCTTTGGGGAGTCCCATCACGCTATCAGTTGTCCCCACCTGCACAAAATACCAAAAATCTTGATGCATGTTACGATAAAAGGAACAAGGAAACAGTTAGTCAATGGAAGATGCAATATCAGTTATCCAGGTCCTTATCCAGCTAAATAGCTTGTGGTTTTAAGTATCTAATATCTGTACGTGATTTCCCTGGGATCAAGGGTAGAAAGGACAGTCAGTCTAATTATAAACTCATTTCTTACTTTGAATAACAATACATATTTTACTCAATTGCAAGTTCTTCAAATGTATCATGTCTGGTTATCTAGGCTCCAAGGGATGCAGCCAATTGCCAAATAGACATATCACAGTAGTAAACCGGTTGCGCAGTTTCAGTTTAAAATCTAAAAGCATCAATCACTTCATGAAAGGACTAGCTCGGGACACTATAGTACATGCTTGTCCCTGCATCAAATGTTCCACTCTATGCGTCCTCCGTTACAATTTGTCCTATTACATATTGCACAGGGATTAGAAAACCCACCACTTCTTTAATGTAGGGCAATACCAAAGGATGCTCAATTATTAGCCCCCCGGCAACTCTGAGCACAATTCCCTCTTCAATCTGTGGAATGCATGAAAGAAAACAAAAGGAAATAAATACAGCTAGCCAATTCCATCAATGATATAACTTCACGAGAAAAATAAGTTTTACCAGCTTCTCAATGACTTCATCTGGTATTTCGTGGAAATAGATCTGTAGGGCATCACAACTTAACAGTTAGTCATTGGTAGATATCATCAGGTTAGAGAAACTATTACAAAGTGTTTCATCATTATGTATCTGTCTAATCACTGTATCATGTATGTGTTCTGCTATTGGCATCAGCATGGTAATCATTCAGGTTGTTCTAAGCAGAAAACCTTGACCACTACCAATTAAAAAAAAGACAAAGCAAATAGTACCTCCACTCTGTCCCATTCTCCTTTCCTGAATCCAGTTTTAAGATTTGTGACAAGAACTGATCCCACAGTTGCGGCATGTCCCCCAGAATACCCTGCACTTCATGTAAATAAATAAAGAAAGCAATGGGAGAGTAAAAGGCATGGAAAGAGAGTTGACACAATGCTAAGCAAACCTTTTATAAATTCCCATGCTTCTTCCTTGCTGGCTGGCTTTTCCCTGATCGCACCTTCATAGACTACCACCTTCAAATTGATGACAGTAGCAGTAAGAAGTAACAGAACAAATATATTTTTCATGCAGTGAGAGATCCTGTTGATTTCTAGCTACAAGCATGCATGCAAAACCAGTTTGTGGATGGAAAAGGAGGAATGGGGTAGGAATAGTAGGAGAGACGGCCCTTCCTCAACTGATGATAAAGAATTGGTCTCTAAAATACATCACCATTTTAAGTATAGAATCTCTCGTCTGATTTCCAGTTTACACAACCAAACAACTTGAACACCACAAAGGATATTCATTACCACCAAAAGATTAGCTCTCAATTTTAGGGAATTATCATTGCCATAGCTGTCTATTAAATTTGCCAAAATGTTTTATTCCAACAGAAGCTCACATATTACAAAATACTTGTCCCATCTACAGATACAGTTCACTGCAAATAATTATCATTTATACCTTATTAGTTTTCCTTTCTTGAGTTTTGCTTAGGTATAAGAAGAGGAAGAGCCAATAAATAATATGCAATAGCCTTTTCTTTACAAGGCTCACATGTATGCCAAAAAAATGAAATACAAATGACTAAATCAGGAAGAAAAGTATATCAATATATACTTGATCTGCAGTAATTAACAATGTTGGTTCAGCATCCTTAGTGTAGTCACTGATTGGGAGCTTTTGCAAAATAGTGTCAGCCTGACAAGAAGTTTTCACCAACTAAGGTAAGCACCAGAGTCCACGCTAAATTAAGCCAAAAGTATTGAGGCAACAACAATAGAGAGAAGGATGACAAGGTAAATAATGTCAAATTACCAACAGCATCATTGGCAAAAAATGGTGCACGCAAAAATACTGAAAACAAATATATAAACAGAATGAATCAAGTGGTATCCAGCAGCATAAGCAGGATTGGAAAGGCATGAGGACTATTAGAGAATCCACTACAACCATGTGATTGCAATGGTCATAAAAAGGGTGTTAAAAAAAAAACAGGTTCATCTATAATATTTGCATGATCTGACCCGACGCAACCCATCAAGATCAGATAATGTGAATATTATAGATGATAGTGAGTTAAGAAAATTAAAAATGGATATTACGAGGCGGGTGACGGGTCGGGATTTTTGAAACCGTATCAACTTGTATACCTTATACAAGCAGTATAAATACTCTCTCCATTTCTTAATCTCTCTCGCCGCTCAGCCTCTTATCCTCTCATCTCCCTCTCAACCTATATACCCTAAGAATGTGCGGTAACCTCCTCCGACCACCATTTTAATAAACTAAAATCACCAATCTCTTCCTCTCATCCTTATAACCAAAAGCCCAACTCAATATCGACAACCTCTACCTTACCCCTGTCAATCAAACCTTCAAAAAAAATCAAACCCCTAACAATAAACTTACTTAGGTCAAATTTCTCTCTTTCAGGTTTCAAGCACTGCATGCATCATTTTGCAAGTATATTTCTCCTCTCGTGGTATCTAAAGATCAATGAGGAGTTCCATGTAGCACAAAGGTTGTCTTTGTCTTGGGCGACAACGTTTTCTCACTTTTTGGATCAAAAGCAACTCCAATGAATCAAAAGCAAAGGCGTGAGAATGGCTAGTATCTGTCTATTGTATTGGCTGAAAGATTACGACTTTGGTATGCTTCCTTTTTCCTGATTGCAAATGTGAATATATATTGCATCATTAAATCCATATTGTGCTCCTAGTACTTTGGTTAAAATTGAAACCCGTGAATATCTGTAATATCCACGACCCTTTAGAGGTTAATTCAGTTTCTCAAGAACTAGTATGTTGTCATACCTTTAGGATTCAGTATTGTTGTGTTTGTTCAACCCGTGAATATCCGTAAAAATGTTTGTCCAACTCAATATATTCAACCCGCTCAGATGCCAAAAAAAATTCAAATGGGTCGGATTTACAATTTATAAAATATTAAAAGTTGAGTTAGATACAATTATGAGTTCAAACCCAACCCAATCCATGAACTCCCCTTGAACATTCCAAACATACACATACATTTGAGGATTTTCTTATCATTATCTAGCATCCACCCTCGCTAATAAATAACTTCCGATCAAATAGTTATATTTATTATTTCATTGAAAAGTTCCACTGAAGCTGGCTCACGATCCCTGAGTAGAAACAAGACCAAGAAGCTTTCCTATCAAAGCAGCATATGGGAAGCACCCAGTCTCCCATTTACTGCAAAACCAAGTGCAGTATCTAAAACATTACAATTTCTTGGTATCCTCGAGCATTGAAGGAACTAGTCTAAACCCAATGCAGCTGAAGCATCTAAGAACAAGCAAAAAAGAAAGAAAGCAAAAACAAAACATACAGTGTCGGCGGCAACCAAAATAGTGGGTTCCTCATCCTTGTCTTGTTGATTATTCATAGTAGTAGTTCGTAAATTTGCTATAATAGCATCAGCCTGAGATGCAATTCACATTCATCAATTACTCGATGAAATTATTCTTAAATCAAACTTCCACTCCAATTTTATGATGTAACAAAAACATAACATAAATTAGAGAAAAAGAAAAAAAAAAAACAGTAAATAACCTTAACAACAATCATTTCAAAGTTTACCTTGGCCTCAGCAAGAGTCATTACTAAATCTTCTGGTTTTTCGTCGCGAATGCTCTTTTCATCAATATCTGCAGTCTACCAAAACAATTTCCAATTTTTAACATTATTTACTGAAAATAAACTTTGCCAAGAAAAAAAGAAGACTGTAATTTAAAAGAAAAAAAAAAAGAAGAATTTACAGAGATTGTGAATTCATATCCCATCTCTTCTAATATTTTCCTTCGTGAAAATGAGGCCGACCCCAATATTAACTGCAAACAAACACATGGATAAGTGGAAAGCAATTGCCAGTACAAATTTATCTAGAATAAACCCTAATAATGCCCGTAAGTAATTTTTTTTAATTTTAATGGAGATTTATTTTTTAATTACCTTAAAAGAAGGAATGGCATCCATTCCTCCGTAGAAGCTGGAGATAGCTGAAGCAGGAGGGTAGAGATAGAGACAGAAAGTGAAGAATTGGTTAAGTAATAGGGCTTTTAGTATTAGTTGGCCGAGAGTGAGAAAAACGTGGCCTTTAACTTTGGAAAGCTAATTTCCAAAGAACTACGCCCAACTTTATATCATGTTTCAACCTTTTAATTTGGTTAATAGACTGAGTCGTACTTGCGAGTCCACAGGTAGAATTTCAGAGCTTGAGGTCGGATTCTAATTCCTTAATATTCTTTTTAAGTTGTCAAATTCAAATTTCTAAATCAAAAAAAAATAGACGCAACTTATTAGGTTGGAGATTTAATTAATGAATTGTAAGGTTAATTCAAGTCTATCATTTTAACTAAAATTATATTGTTTTTATTTTTTTATAAGAAATTATTGGTTCTAGTCTAGTCAGGTTTAGCCGAGTCATTTACGTTACCTGAAATTCATTACATCACTTAAATTTAACTAAGTTAATATTAAAATTAGTACAAATTAAAATTATATCTAAAAAATTTTAAATTACTTTCATTACATCACTCAAGTACTAAATTAATATTAAAATTAGTTTAAATTAAAACGATTCAGAAAATTTTAAATTACTTGTTTGTCAAAACTAGATATAATAACAATGAATCTACATGAATGTTAGCAACATACTCTCTCTTTTAAAAAAAGATAATAAATTCTATTTTTTTTTAAAAGCGCTCAATCTCAATTATTAAAAATAAACATAAATGATGATGAAAACATTAAGTGCCATATGTCTTCATCAAGTTAACAAAAATTAATTTATTAAATGAAAATATAATATTTATGGACCTAACAAAAATATATATATAATTATGTGATAATGTTAAAGTTATTAAATTATTTTACTAAGTTTCGTTTTCTAAATTATTTCCATTTATTACAAGAAATAATTTCAGATATTGGAATGTGAATCTTATTATATTTAATAAAATAATTATAATTATAATTATAAATTAAGTGATTGATAAAACATCAATTGCATAATAACAGTCACTTATTAAAGAATTTTAATTAAAAAAATAATTATTTTTAGTATTATCTATTATTATAGCATTCATTAGCTATAGAAACTTTTTCTTAATTTGATTAGGAGTGTCGAGGGGCGATGTCAAATATCGTGCTAAAAACTTTTTGAGAGGTGTGTTGAAAACAAAAAGAATTTTGGGTATAATCATAAAATTTATGATTATAAGGTTCAGAAATCGCCATCTAATATTATGAATACTAGAAAATCTATGGTCTACGAGAGTATGAGTAAGAGACTGGTTATGCAAGGAGAAGACGCATCGTCTCCAGTATACCCTACCTAAGGTAAGTTGTATTTTTGTATGATTGTTATTCTAAGTCGAGTTTCTATTTGTTGGTCTCGTCTAACGTTCAAGGTAGATCTTCATTCGTGAGGAAGTTTTTATTTTATTGGGTTAAATTTTAATCATTCTAAAGTTTAAATGTTAGCATCATATTTATTTTGCACTTTGTATCTTTAATATCTGAGGGTGTACGTGTAGTTTTATACCCCCTAGATATTAAAGTTTATAATTAAACCCTAAAACTTTAAATATAAAGTGAACAAAATAATTGGTGAAGGGTTTTTGATATTTTAATCAAATCCTAATAGATAATCATAAACTAGTTACGATATATGTTTTTTTTTATATTTTTAAAACATGAGAAAGATGCAATTTTTTTTAATGAAAATATGCTTGGAAAACTTTTAGGATTTAGTCGTATGCATGAAACAAGATATTTTTGTTTTTTTAAGGGGAAATTAATTTAAAAGTTTTGATTTTTTTTTTAATTTTCAAAATTTTTAAGAAAGGTATCAAAGAAAACCGAGTATTTTAATATCGGATTTGTATTTTACAATGTAAATATGCAGCCTGATATCATGCAAATTGGTAGAAAAACATACGAGAAAATCATAAATTTTTTGAATTTGTTTTGATTTTTTTTGTTTTTTTAATATATTATTATTATTATTATTATTAATAATAATAATAATAAATTGGGCTAGACCTGACCCAACCATCTAGACAGGATCGAAACAAGCCTAGCCCGATTTAGTCGGGTTGGGCTAACTAGCAGGCCAACAGTTTCTTCTCTCTTTTATTGGGGATGGAAGAAGAAGAAGCTCACGTAGCGCCAAAGTTTTAGCTGTGTTTAGGATTGAAGAAAAGCGCACTTTGAATCACTCTAATTTACTCTTCTTTTTGTATTGAATGAAGAGAAGATAAAGATAAGAATTTAAGCTCTAATTTCCCATTTTTCTTCCCTTTTACCCGTTGGCCAACAACAAGAAAATAAGGGTTTTAATTTCAAAATTTTCCATTAATTACATTTTAGTCCATCATTTTCCCATGTTAGTTTATGTGGTCCTAAAGCTTCACTTCTTTCTTTTAA
>Ga0325403_1002987_pt1 | contig 15245 bp, 9 predicted proteins | sample PopdelMetagenome_19_FD_205665 | JGI IMG/M metagenome (GOLD analysis project Ga0325403, IMG submission 205665) | Populus deltoides microbial communities from Bellville, Georgia, United States - Xylem-PdKOR-R4 | ecosystem: Host-associated > Plants > Phyllosphere > Stem > Wood/Secondary xylem...
TCAAATATTTTTATATATATATATATATATATATATATATATATATATATATATATATATATATATATAGAGAGAGAGAGAGAGAGAGAGAGAGATCTAATAAGGGATATTATATAAAAAAAACTATATTCATTAGCGCTTGAATTTCACTTTGCCCGGGTATATGTACAAAGTACACAAACATTAAACAAAGTCAAGGGCAAAATTACGTTTTCGTTGTAGATTCGCATAGTGAAAGCCTAATCTCTTTTATCTTATAACTAGTTAGGTGGCTCAAGCTGCACCACGAGCTAACCTTTGTTTTGACATAAAAAATATCAAAAAAAGTTAATTTTTTTAAATAAAAAATATAATATGTAATTAACTCGAGTAAGTTTAATAAACTCTGTTAATTTAATAATATCATTATAAAATAAGATACCGACAACAAACAAAGCGAAAAAAAAACAACGATTCAATTCAAAAGATGAACGTTTGTCAATATTATAGAAATATATCTTCACAATATTCAAAAAACATCTCAATGATATTATTTGTTAACAAAGTAAAAATTAAATGAGAATAGGATAATTTCATAGAAAAAAATAAAAAAATATTAATATAAAAAATAAGACAAAAAAGTCAATTATTGTTAACTTTTTAAACCTTGACCCCAGTCTTAAGACCAAAAGCACCATATATGAAAAAATTGTGAGGGTTAAAATAATAAAAACAAAACAACACAAAAAAATTCCAAAATAAAAAAAACTACAATAAAAATAATGAATTTTAAAATTGCAATAAAAAATAAATCAAAAGGTAATAACAAATTTTAAATTTGAGAGTTAAATTGAAAAGAATAAAAACATTAATAAAAGGACAAAAATCAAAAGAATAAAGACAAAAAAAAATACACTATAAACTTAGATTGAAGAGTGAAACTAAAAACAATGAAACTTTCATAAAAAAATCAAGAAAAAAAATAAAAAATCATAAGAATAAGCATCAAATCCCAAACATTAAAACATAATAATTTTTTTGAATATATATAATTCTTCAACGTGTTCTTTTACACTAAAAAAACTCATAAATATAAATTGAAAAATTTATGCACGCATTTAATTAAATAACCCAATAACCATTGTGTAAAGCAATGAAAACAATTCATCAACAATAAAAAAAATTGAAAGAAAGAGTGAAAAACAAAGATCAAGAGATCTAACATCTCAATATGTGTAATTTACCTGATTATATTTAATGAATTCCTTTATCAAAATAAATTTGTAATAGAAAAAAAAATAAAATTTATTGAACAATAATTAAAAAAATAATGCAAGGTTATACATATGAAAAATCTTATAAAAAAACAAATTTAATATATATAAAATTAAGAAAAAATTACAGATGAATCATAATTACCTCTCTAAAAATTAAACACACCTAATGTCATTTAACAATAATCATAATCTAATTAAAACACAAACATAAAATTTATTTGAAAAAATATACACAAATAATGCATTATTTTTTTTAAAATAAAAAGAGAATTAAAAAAACCACTGCTGGCCCTGGTAAGCCTGACCCAATAAAGCAATGGCCCATGCGCGGGCCTTTATTTTTTTAAAAAATTTCATCCAACCAATTATTTTTTTAAAAATGACATGTCGCCTACGTTAACAGACGACGTGTCGTCTTCTCAACGTAGAATCCAATCACTGTGGTAGTCGGGAAAACAAGGTCCTTTGTTTTTTTTATCTATAAAAAATGTCATTTTCAACCCATTTTGACTCAAAAACACTTAGAAAACACCTTTGAGACCTCGTTAAATCAATTCATGGCCACCAAAAAGCCAATAAACCGACCCAAAATCTATCCGAAACAAAAATTCTTCTCAAGCTCAGATCTTATTGTTTTAGGTGTTTTCAAGGTAAAAAAAAAACACATAAATGTAACCCTCTTATCATATGAAACCTTTTGACACAAGAATCAACTGTTTTGGTGGCTAAAATCTTCTTCAATAACTACTTTCTCTCCTAAAATTCAGTGATCCATCTCTCTCCTCCCAACATAAATGGACTGGAAAAAGAAAAAAGAAAAATAAAGTTTGGCACCAAAATGTATAGTCTTCAAATTCAAGGGGTTAGTTACCTAATATATAAAAAATATGAGTGATTAAAATGAATATTTCAATGAAATTTTCAACCCGCCCCATGTTATATGAAATTTTCACTTTAGTCCTTTAACTTTTAGTTCAACCCATCCTCTTAAAAAAAATATGCTATTACAGGTTAATTTGGGATAAAAAAAATATCAAATTGTTTAAAATAAAAGTTTAAGAATTAAAATAAAAATTATTAAAAAATACATTATTCAAATCCATAATATACATGAAAGAATGCACAGTATTTCAAGCACAGTAACAAACTGATGCCTTCTAGTTATACTTAATAATGCTTTCTAAGTTGGTGGGAGTATGTTTATACAAGGGTCCAGTACATTGAAAGGGGTGACAATTCTAATCACGTGGTATGGGACCCAAGCTTAGAAGTGGATTGAAAGTCGAAGACAAGGTAAGTTTCATCGAGAATTTATGATAAGATGTTGCAGCCTACAGGGTACCCTTTCACTGTCTATGTAAAAGTTCCCATTCGTACCGTGATTGTCGGCAAGATTTATGTTTATATTTGGTAGTTTGAGGGGGACGTTTGCGGGTCAAATTTCTAAACAACATTCTAGGATGTAAGATCCCATTGTTTCATAGCAATTCTACAAGTAAAATTTTGAAAACTCGAGTTCTGATGATAATTTACTCAATGAGCAAAGTAAATAGCAAATGCCAAATCACCATATTTAAGAACTATCAAAGTATTTCGTCCATGCATTGAAATTGTTTTATGTTTTTCGGAAAACATAACTATCATATTTGTTAAATATAAATAATTAAATTTAACTTGAATGAGTATAATTTAATGTATTATAAAAATAATAACAAATTACTTTTAATTTTTTTATTTTTTTATTCAATTTAAATCATTAAATTTTAAATCACCAGTTACATCTCGAATATAACCATTCGTTTTTTATGTAAAATTCATTGATGAAGGCATCAAGAAACATTGCAAAAGTAAATAGAGCCTTTCTAGTGGCTCATATTCATTATATGTGTTTAATTTAAAATACAATTTAAAATGCATTTGCATTGAAATAATAAAAAAATCACATATTTTATGTTAAATTTATATTTATTATGATACATAATTATTATATATAATAAATATATTTTTCATATATTAATATGCTAAAATTATATGGTACACATTATAAATCGTATCATAAATTCCGAAAAGATATAGATTGCAATTGAACTTTTCATAAAGCCACGATGATGGTGAAGTATTTTGATATAAACCCCACAACAATAGTAAAGGATTTGGTTACTGCGTTAATATATGGGATAAAGCTTTTTTTTTTTTTAATGCCAAAAAAAATGACATTGTTAATGTTTTTTCTATCATTAAAAAATAAATTAATTGCAAACTCAAAAGTTTATACGATTGTTTAATAAAATAAATTGAAAATTATATACGTTAATAAATATTGTTTTTATTTATTCCAACCAAAAATTAAGTCAAAAAACTGAAATAGATATACTATTTATTAAAAAAAAAGAGACTGAATATTTATTTTAGTTTGAAATTAGGTCTCCAAAGTTTTAATTGGTTTGGATTAATAAAATTTAATTTAATTTAATTTTGTCAAATTAAACATTAACTCGATATAAAAACATATTCTTAATACCGTGAAAGTCTTATATAAAACCACTTAAAATAAAAAAATTAAAATCAATCTCAAGTCAACTTAATGTGAAAGGATTAAGTTAGAAATAAAAAAAGTCAACTTACAAAAAAGAAAAGAAAAGGAAAGAAAAAAGAAAATATTATGGGTAACCATTACAACCCACAATAAATTATGTTTTTCTTCTATGTTGCATTTTCATCGTTTTTCTAATAGTTCTTTCATCTCGCATTGTCTTTCATGTTCATGATTCCAATATCGTTTCATGAATTATCGAGTGTTAATTTTGCAAAACCAAACTATAATTGTTAAATGAAAAACAAAAGGACTCAATAAAAAAAATGCAAATGATTTTTTTTGAAAGGATCCAATAAAAAAAGGATACAAATGAAGAAAAAAACTTGATGATACGGTTCAGCCTTGTGATACAACCCAAGTAAGGTCAAATTTGGATTTTGGCGTAAAAAGCGCAACAGTCCATGTTTACGGCAACAGTCATAATTCTCAATCCGACCGTTGGATCAGGCTAAACTTTTATGTGGACTCTCCAGACATGGTTTCCTACTATGGTTTAAAATTTCAGGTCAATCGAAGTTCGAAAAGGCACCACAATACTAGTTAACAGAGGCTATACGAATTTTGTTATTTACTTCCATTATTCATCCTAGCTACACAAGGAAAGAAGCGCTAGTGGTATTTAATGACACATTAGTTATTTTTATTATTTTCTTTCATGTTTGGGCTTAATTAAAACTTTGTTTTGAGCTAGAATCCAGGGCTTGTTTGGATCAGGTTATGGGCTTTTCATTTAGGGTTTTTGAGTCAGTTTTGTACGGGGGTCAGTTCAGCCCACAAGAGTAGATCCATTAGAGTTACTTTTAAGAACTATTTAAACACATGTAACCTATATTTCGACAGCTTTGATGATTATTACTTCTAGATTTTTTATTTTTAACGTGTGAGAGTGATTCTTGCATTCTTCAGGTCTTGAACGAACTAAATCTGACTAATCAAAGATTAACTGGTTTCATGGCGTTATTCTAGTCAATCCAATAATGTTAGTGCCTTGGGGCAGGTTTCCATTGTGTGACACTCCTATCAGACCTATTTCGGCTTCCGAGATCAGATCTCAATCTTGATTGCGGGTTACGTGACCACGTAATCACTAGGTTCACATCAGTTGGTATCAGAGCTAGGCTCTGAAACAAGGTCATATCCTTCTGTTATTTTCATTTTTTTTAGTGTTCCTTTAAGTTTTTCAGTGTTTGCGTCCATCTTCTTGTTCTTCGTGTCTGTGTCATCTAAGCAAAAAACAAAAAGGGGGTTATATTTCATCTTGTTACTATCTCTAATCATATCAGTATATTAAAAATAAAATAAAAAAGAAAGAAAGAGAGGTATTTATTGAAATTTGAAGGATCATTCAATTTTTGCTGCAGAAACACAACTCTTGGTGAACCATAAGCAAACCACCTCAGAATCAATTGAAACTTCATATTCACTCTATTAGGGGTAAGATCACATCATGTATCAAATTTGGGCTTATTATGATATTTGTTACTTGAGGTTTTAATTCGAGGTTCAATTTTTGCCGTAGAAACACTATTCTTGGTGAACCATAAGCAAACCATCTTAGAATCAATTGAAACTTCATATTCAGTCTATTGGAGATAAGATCGCATCATATATCAAATTTTGGCTTATTATGATATTGTTTACTTGATTTTTTAATTCGAGGTTCAATTTTGCTGTAGAAACACTACTCTTAGTGAACCATAAGCAAACCTCCTTAGAATCATTTGAAACTTCATATTCTATATATTGGGGATGATATCACACCAAATATTAAATTTGGGATTATTTTGATATCAGCTTCTTGAGGTTTTAATTGGAGGTTTAATTTTGCCGCAAACTGATCATACACGGGGTTTGGGTACCTAGACATAATAGAACGACCTGTAAACTGAGATTTGTTGTTTTCTTGGTATCCTAATATTATAAATTAAATTCTAGGTCATTTGGATTGTGTTTTCTTTAGTTTCCAGAATCAGGTTTTTGTCTTGCTGTAACAATTTGTTTTGCGTTGTCTTTCAAAACTTGTTTTGTTTCTGTTGATTTTGTTCCTTCTAGTATATTATCATCATATTTGGGATATTTGGCTGTTGTTTGAGTCATTCTCATCAATTTCATATTTGTTTGTTTTCGATCAGTTCTGGCCCAAACAAAAGTCAGATTTGTAATCTTGAGTCTAAATCAGTGTTCTTCCTGTTATAAACTCTATTCTTGTCTTTATCTTCTTCTCTTTTTTTTCCCCTATTTGTGTCATGTATTTACCAAGGGAGAGGGAACAAAGGAGGATTGTAGATCAACGATGTGAAAAACTAAGTCATGGTTTGCGGGTTTTAGAACGAGAAGTTGATAAGTGTAGAAGATTATTTTATGATTTTCAAGTGTCATGGGAAAAAGAGGTACAACGCCAAAAGAATGAAAGAAGAAGGAGAGCCGCTATGGTTATTATTCAAAAGTATGTACGCAAGTGGGTTAGTATGGCGTGCTTATTTAAAATTCTTGTCAGTCATTACATCTATACAGTGTTGTTGGAGAAAGGTGTTAGCAATAAGGGAATTCTGAAGGCTTAAACAAGAGGCTACTAAAGTCGCTACTAATCCTATTCAAGATTCGAGGGTGAATGTTCTTGAAGAGGGAGGGAAAGATACGGTTCAGCCCTGTGATACAACCCAAGTAAGGTCAGATTTGGATTTTGGCGTAAAAAGCGCAACAGTCCTGGTTTACGGCAATAGTCATAATTCTCAATCCGACCGTTGAATCAGGCTAAAATTTTATGTGGTCTCTCCAGACATGGTTTCCTACTATGGTTTAAAATGGTCAATCGAAGTTCGAAAAGGCACCACAATACTTGTTAACAGGGGTTGTACGAATTTTGTTATTTACTTTCATTTGACTTGTGGACTTCCTATTTGGTTAGAATTCTTTTCCTACAAGGATGTGGCAGTTGGTTTTGGGAATTTCCTAATTCCAAAAGGATCTTTAATGAGCTGCAATATAATCTCCAAGTGTAACAAGGATTCATTAATGTTTCAGAATCTTTTTCTTATAAGGATTCCTTATTCATCCTAGCTACACAAGGAAAGAAGGGCTAGTGGTATTTAATGACACATTAGTTATTTTTATTATTTTCTTTCATGTTTGGGCTTAATTAAAACTTTGTTTTGAGCTAGGATCCAAGGCTTGTTTGGATCAGGATATGGGCTTTTCGTTTAGGGTTTTTGAGTCAGTTTTGTATGGGGGTCAGTTCAGCCCACAAGGGTAGATCCATTAGAGTTACTTTTAAGAACTATTTAAACACATGTAACTTATATTTCGGCAGCTTTGATGATTATTACTTCCAGATTTTTCAATTTTAACGTGTGAGAGTCATTCTTGCATTCTTCAATTCTTGAACGAACTGAATCTGACTTATCGAAGATTAACTGGTTTCATGACGTCATTCTTGCATTCTTCAATTCTTGAACGAACTGAATCTGACTTATCGAAGATTAACTGGTTTCATGACGTCATTCTACTCATTCCAATAATGTTGGTGCCTTGGGACAAGTTTCTATTGTGTGACACTCCTATCAAACCACATGATCACGAGGTTCGCATCACTTGAAGACTCCATGTTTTTTAATATATATAGTATAATAATCATAACTAAAATAAAATCTAAAAACTATGATCTAACCATTACCATCTACAAATTTGGGGTAACTCTAAACAAATAAAGGGTATTCTTTATTAATTGTGCACTCTATTTTCTAAAAAACCTAATTGAAATATTGAGTAATAATTTTAATAAATTTGAGTAATGACTTTTTATATAGTTGAATTTGTTCGAATATATTTTAGTTGTATATTTAAAAATTAATTTTTTTATTAGATATACTCTTTTTACCTATGCCTTTGTGTTCTATTTTTGAATTCTAGCAAAACATTAATGTAATTTTATTTATATTTACTTTTTCCCATACATTAATAAAGTAATGGTCATATCATAATTAGTGGCTTATAAATATTATTTTTTATAAGTAATGATAAGAAACAAATAGTAATAATTATTAATGTGCTTTTTAATACCATTAAAGGCACAATAATTCCATTATAGTTGAAAAGTAGACTTAAAACCAAAACATATTTTAAAACAATAAAAAATGAAAAAAAGTCATTCGTAATACGAATCTTTTCTACACTACACCAAAATTGATAAAAGAGACAAAATCCAATAAGAACTTTTCCCACACACTAATAGAATTAAAAAAAAGGTAAAAAAAAGAAAATAATTTGATACGGTTCAGCCTTGTGATACAACCCAAGCAAGATAAGATTTGGATTTTTATGTAAAATTTTCTACCGTCCAGTTTTACACTATTAAGCATAACTCTAAAAATCTATATAACAAGGATGTAATCTTCATTGTAATAGCCTTCGGAAGAATGAAAAGAGAAGACCAGTACACATAAATAGAAAAGAGGATGAACTTAATAAGTTGAAGTCTACCTTCATATGAGAGGGTGCAATTCATCCAAGTCCTGGCCTTAGCCATAATACAGTTCACAAGGATCAAGTAATTAGAAGATGGGAGTTTTTTAGTGATAAAAGAAACACATAGGTACTTGATTGGCAAATTCCTTTCTTTATAACCAAGGACCTCAAGAAGCCGATTATTAGAAATATGCTCAACACCACACAAAAACATGCTACTTTTGTCATGGTTAGGAGACAAACCAGAAAGAAGCCTAATTGGTCAATGCACTTCTTGATTAAGGAAATCGCACCCACATCAGCCCGACGAAAAATCATCAAATCATCAACAAAACACAAGTGAGTAAATTTCTCCTTCTCACACCGCTAATTGTATCTGAAATCCTGATCTCTACCCAAATCGACCCATCAACCCTGAGAAGACTTCTATAGCAAGAAAAAATAAATAAGATGACAAAGGATCTCCGTGCCTTAACCCTCCATTACTAGTAAAGAAGCCATGAAGCTCCCCATTAATAGAAACATAAAATCTAGTAATGGAGATACATTTGCTAATCCAATTAACCATACAGGGAGGAAAGCCAACTATATAAAGAATGGTTAAAACGAAGTCCAACTCGATTAAATCATAAGCTTTCCATCAAATCCACCTTTAAAGAACACCTAGGAGGACCCCTTTTTCTATGATTATTATGAAGAATCTCTTGTGAAAGTAAGATGTGGTCACTAATATTGTGTCTCTCTATCAAAGCAGACTAAAATGGGCCAACCAAGTCAGGAAGCACTCTCTTAACTCATAATCTTGGCAATGCATTTGTAAATGGTATTACAACAAGAAATAGGCCTAAAATCCTTAACCCTAAAAGGATTAGCTACCTTAGAGATTAAGGCTATGGTAGTTGCATTCACCTGTTTGAGTAATAGGCAAGAACTGAAAAAAGGACCGAACACCGGCAATGGTGTCTTGACCAACAATACTTCAAGCTTTCTTAAAGAAACCCATACTAAATCCATACCAGGAGCCTTATTATTCTTAAGAGAGAAGAAGACCTTCTGAATCTCATCATCACTATTCTTATTATCAAGGCTAGTGATTTGAGATGAAGACAATCGTTGAGGAAGAACCTCACAAAAAAGAGAGATCAACATATTCTGAACGTGGCCCTCCCAAAAGTTTCTCGAAGTAATTAACAATGGTGTCATTTACCTCCTTTGCTTGAGTAATACAAGTGCTATCATTACCTTGAATTGAGAGAATTTTGTTAGACAGTGATGACTCTTAACAGAGTTGAAGAAGAAACTCAAATTCTTATCCCCTAGATTCAGCCACTGAACCCAAGATTTTTGCCTAAGTTCTCCTCGGCTTGAGCAAGTCTCACATACTCCTTAACCAATATAAGTTTAGTTTTATGAATACCTATGTCACGAGGATTCTGCTACATCATAATTTGAACATCTTCCTTGCCTTCTTTGCTATGTAAACCATATCAGAAATCTTTGCAAAAAATAAACCCTATCAGAAAACTTTGCAAAAAATTTCTTATTAAAGTCTTTCGAGGCAATTTTAACATGCTTCAACTTCTTACACAAGATAAACATAGGAGTACCAAAAACTTCCACCTCCTAAGCCTCAACAATTGTCTTATTAAATTGAGGATGATCTGCCCAAAAATAAATAAATAAACTTGAAGGGAAACTTTCTTTTGGACATGCTCGCTAGTTTCACTAACATCGGAGAATGATTGGATATGCCAAAAGGATGAAAAGTAGTTTTAGAAGCCGAGAAATCACACTTCCACTTCATATTTACAATCACCCGATCCAATTTTTTCAAGATAGGGCTAATACATTGCCAGTTAGTCCAAGTGAACATGGAACTCAAGAACCGAAGGTCTTCTAAACAAGATTGAGTCATACAATTTGTTTACATCATTCTGTTATGATTCCCAACTCATAGCTCAACCCCTCTTCTCAACTAAAAACCAAATTGCATTGAAGTTGCCCATAAGGAACCAGGGGGTATCCTCCCACCTATGGCTATATCTAACAATATCATACAATAGAGCCTCCTGATGAGAGGAGATATTATCTCTATAAATAATAGAAACATTGAAGCAAGTATTGGTACCCAACAAAGTAACACGAACATGTAAAACATGATCTGAACCTCCTAAATGATCCACCTTCACTATATTTGCATCCTAACATATCCAAATTTGGCCACTACGAGAGAAATCATAATTATACAAGAATGACCAATTCTAAAGAATATGCTTAGAAACACTTTCTTTATTACATTCTCTAAATCTAGTCTCAATCAAACCAAAACGAGCCACCCTCTCCTGCTGGAGATGATGACACAATTCTGAATGCTTTAAGGGGTCATTCAACCCTCTAATATTCTACCAACCAAATAAACATACAAAAAAAAAGGGAGACAAACAACAACCCAAGCATTACCTCGTCTTGCCCCCTCATGAATAGGCAGATTTCTTATTCTTTTTGGACGAATCCATCAATCCCATCTTCTTTTTCTCGAGAGAGTCTTTTAGCCTTACTTGCTAGTTGCTGGAATGCAAAGGAAATTGAGGTAAAGGACTCACTGAGACATTGATGGGCCGCGAATGATTCGAAAATCACCAACAATGAATTCCTGATGAAAATTGATGAATGATGGGTCTGGTTGTGCTGTCTTTCTTTTGGTGTTTACGTTGGATTGTAGTGAATTTAAGGTAAATGAGATGGGGGATAGACTATAATGATATTTTGATAAGTCGATCTGGACGCCACAAAGACCAATCTAGGATAAAGAACCACACTCTTTGTGATTAAGAGTGATAAATCTGATTCATTCTTCAACCAATTCTGGAAATGGAAGAATAAGGGAGAAAACTCTCTGAATGAGAAGTTGAAAAGTTTAATATTATAGCCCAAAAAGTTCCAATACATGGTCTGAAACATCATTATATACTTGGAACAACCCTCCAAGTCTAGAAAATAACAAAATAACATAATGGAGACCCAACTAAATGAATTTGTTCAGAAAACTAGACAAATAATAAATAGCACATGTTTTTGACTCATAGAAGACACAAACAAACACACAAAACTAAAACAGCCATTGGACTATCTGACTTGTTAAGGCACTTTGTAGTTGTTTTGCTCGAGCTCTCATCATTGGACTATCTGAATGCCCATACACATTAGAATCAACCCCTTCCATGTTTGAATCATGATGCACATCAAACATGATCAGTGCAAACCCCATCCTTTTCCTTATCCCCTCCCCTTAACTTCCAGTATAATCTCCTCCCTACGCCCTTCTAATTCACTTAAAGCCAAAGCAGACATAGGATTTCTATCATTATTCTCACAATTAGCAATATTGGAGTTGACATTCCTTATAAGCATAAAAACACATCCATCTCCGTCATCCTTCACAATTTCTTCTCGGGTACTAATAGTAGAGTTAGGGGTTGTCTTCTCATGAACAATAACACTCAAAATGACGCACCCTAAGCATCATTGTCACTAAACTCAGAACTTTTATTCCTTTTACATAGTTGTTGCCATTGAAACTGATTTGACTTGCTAATGGAGGCAATAGTTCTAACAACCTCATTATTCCTTTTAGCTTCTCCCGCCATTGTAGGGTGTTCAGTCTTATTATTAAAGCACATAGGTGTTGAATGTCCGAAAACTTTGCAATAACTACATTTGATATTCCTTAAATGGTTATACAATTCCCATTTGGATAGTGTAAATGATATTCCTTAACCAGCAGCCCTGTACCACTAATCTCAACATAAACTTTTGTATAATTTAGCCTTTTGCGCAATAGGGTAATAAGATCAGCATGATATATTTCTTAAGAAGTAATATTTGTCTTTTTTCTTAATCTCCCTCAAAATTTTTCCCTGAATTGAAAATTAGTTTATAAATTTTGCCCTAGAATGATCTCACACGAACTAACATTTGTGTTAGCTAATACGATCAAAAAGAAAAAAGGTTTGGGAGTGCTGACATTTGTCGAATAAACCAAGACCAAGGCAACTCTCCCTATTGTTAAAGGAATAAAACCAGCCCTTTTCCCCACATCCATAAACTATAGAAATCTTGGTAAAATATGCGGTTTTGAGGAAAAATCACTAAATGCACCATTGATTTCCTTGAATAAACTGGTTCAGCCAAACCTAAATGTCACAAAAAAAATAGATCAAAGATTAAAACTTTGAAAAGTGAAGAAGGAATCAAGCAATCCACAAATCACCAGTATTGCAAATGCCACCAAAAAGGAATCTAAAAAGACATTTTCAACTCAATCAAGACCAAAAAGAAAAAAGAAAAAATAACAAGGCGTACATAAGAATAGGAAATTGCAGCAACATTGGATCTGTAATTATAGCTTAATCAATACTAAACCAATGTAGCATTAAAAATCCTAACCAATGTAATAAAATCATAAGAGGATGGTGGGAAAGGGCCCACCACAGCTAGGCACAACAACCAGATTATCATTACATGATAGTAAAAAATGTGATCCATTAACATTGGTCCTGTTTTTTCCATTGAAAACAACATTGTTAGTAAATAATAGCAAAAGATATTAAAATCTATGATTCAGATACGCAGCAATAAACACTACAACCTATTTCAACGACTTCATGGCTAGAACTAACAATACACAGAAAAATAGTGCTAACTTACCTGGTCCAGTTTGTTCCATCTTGAAGCTCTCATATAAAAGCTTCTCATTATAGGTTCACTGTCCAACTTGTCAACCACCTCGAGCAAAATCACCATCCTAGATCATGAAGCTCGGAGATTCCCAAGGAATTTACTCCTTTTGAAATTGAGAGCCTTCCACTTATTAGCAAAATCCTAAACAACCAATCTAATTATCTTGGTCTAGCTAAGACCATGGTTAACTAAAGAACAAATGAAATAGAAAACAATCTTAAAGAATACAATAATCATAATCATCATTTTTGTAGCATTTCTATCATCTTCTCTTCCTCTTCAAACATATAGCACAATAACAACATTGATAAAAAAAAAAAAACAGAAGAAGAAAGCAATGATCTTTATTACTTCCTCTAAGCACTACTTTTTTGTAACCAAACCAAACTTTCTTCTTAAATGCATTTCATGTATGTAAAAAAAAACGCTAAACCTAAATAATCACAAAGACAGACCCAATTCTTGTTTGACTGCAATTAATCAAGCAAGAATGGTTAATAAACCCTAAAAATAAGGATTATTCAAGAAAAACTAAAGATTCACTTCAGAAGAACCTAACCCAAGTTAAAGGAGGCGAGTTTGGTTCCGATTTGATTGTTATTAGGGGTTGGTTCCAGAGTTGTTGTGTTGTCATTTGTTTTGGGCTTTCTAGAGGGTTTGTTCTGAGGTTATGGATGGTTTTTGGCTAGTGGATGGGAACGTCTAGGCTCCAGTTTATACATATTTTCTTTTTCAAGAAAAAATCAAACCCTCTACCAAGACTACAATTCAGACAATTCACAACTCCTCTTTCTTTTGTCTCTTAGAGCATTGCAAAACATCTTGTTCCTTCTCCATCTTGTTCCTTAAATTCCTCATCCATGATCTATTGCCCACAATATTGCAAAAAGGACTGAGAACTATTGATCCCTCCTTTTTTTTTCCTCTAACTCTTAACTTGATGCGAATCAGCCCAACATCAAGCTTAATCATGTCAAAGACCCATTGGAAATACCAAGAGGGTCAATTACAAGAGTTAGGACAAAGAAGCTTAAAGAGATATTGAATGAGTTTGTTCAGAACATATGGAGCAAGATGGACCTTGAGGAGCTTGGGACGCCTATGGAACATGAAGGACAACTTCTAATTCATCTAATCCAAGTTGAAGAAGAGCCCAATTCATATGGATCAAAGGGTTGCCAGATCTGATTTCCTAATTATTTAATGATTCTTTTACTGTAGGAAAGAAACTAAATTGGCAAGCATAAAAGAGGGAGATTTTCTTCATTAATTGTCAATGCAAAATAAGGAAACCAAGTACAACAAGGCAAGAAGACTTCATAATTAATTCTACATTCAGATAATATTTTCTAGTCTATTTGGCACTTCTTAGAGATAGGAAATCTGATTCTAACATATCTAAGATATTAATTTTGGATTTTTATTATTTTCTTCTTAGTCTTTGGTTTATTATTACTTATTTGGGTCAATTCTAAGTGGGCTTCATATAAGTCCACATAAAAGGGGTCCATTAGGGTTTATTTTAGTCTAGAGACAGTATAAATAAAGCCATAACCAAACGTGTGGGGCCCCCAAATTTTTCAGATAAATAAACATCTTGTGCTGCAACATTGTGTGTAAGTGGTGAGATATTCTCCCTTCCTTAGTTCTCTAAAGAATTGAAACCACTTATGGAAGAACAAAAGACTTCATGGCATCATCCTTATACTTCTCGTTCACGAATGAATATTCACTGGGTAGGGGTTTCCGTTTCCAATAATGTTGGTGCCTAGGTAAAAATTATCTTTGTGTCACACTCCTACCAAACCTAATTTACTTAGCTTTCTGGGAATTTGGTGAAAGGCGTGTGGGTTGCGTACCACGTGATCATGAGGTTTGTGTTATTTGGTATTAGAGCTTGGCTCTATTAATCAGGTTATATCCTTTTGAAATTTTCATTTTCTGTTGATTCTAAAAGAAATAAACATTTCCTTAGTGTCCAATTTCTTCTTCTCCTTGAAGTTGTGGCATATTATAAAAAAATAGAAAAGAAACAAGTCGTTTAAAAGATAATTTGTGGCATTGACATGATCAAAGAGTTGATGTTTTATCCCAAGTGCAGGAGTGTCAAAGTAATAAATAACGCGGCAAGATCGGGGTCGAACCACAGGGAGTTGAACTATATAAATTATAAATAATAATAATAATAA
>Ga0325403_1002988_pt1 | contig 15242 bp, 16 predicted proteins | sample PopdelMetagenome_19_FD_205665 | JGI IMG/M metagenome (GOLD analysis project Ga0325403, IMG submission 205665) | Populus deltoides microbial communities from Bellville, Georgia, United States - Xylem-PdKOR-R4 | ecosystem: Host-associated > Plants > Phyllosphere > Stem > Wood/Secondary xylem...
GTTTTTCATAGGAAAATACGAATTACAAAATTCATTTTAATAAATAAAATCACATTATATTCTTATAAATTTATGTTCATTATAGTGATTTTCAATAAATGATTATATATATATATATATATATATATATATATATATATATATATAACAAATCACCTCCTATTACATCTTTTGTCATCTCTTAAGTAGAATAGTTGTTGTGAACTTTTATAAGGAGAAAAAGAACCCAAAAAAATTGTAGTGAAAGAAAAAAGTTTAAGTCATGAGAATTTTTTTTGTATGGTTAATAGGTCTACATCGAAATATCCTAGCCCATTTACTTTTTTATATTCAATCAAATAAAACAAAAACTACATCTATATTTATATTTAATTAATTAATTTAATTAAAAAATAAAATATTTTTTAAAAAACTTAAATTGAATAAATAATAACAAATAAAAAAATCAAGAATAACCAGAATTATTTAAAAAATCAATTAAAAGTCCTATAGAAAGCAAGTAAAAAAATTAACAAGGTCCAATCTCTAATTAAATAAATGTTAAATAATAAAACTGAAAAAACAAGAACTAACAAAACATTATAAGATGAGTATCTCATGATTATATGCAATCAATTAATTTAATTTAATTAAAAAGTGTATCTTAAAAAAAATTAAATTTAACTTGTGTAGTGTATAGGTCATCAACTTTTTTTAATAATATTTATATTTATTAAATTATATTTTTTTCCTTAAATCAACCTAATAATAACAAAAAATCCCAAGCTAAATATAAAAATTTTGTTGAACATAAGCTTGATAAAAATCTACTTTTAAAGGTATTTAAATCAATTTATTTTTTTAAAAAAATAATAATATGAAAACACCCTTAGGTATTATTTTTTAAAAGTTTGATTTTAAGGTTTTATTGTGCACCATAAATGCAAAAAGATTGATTTTAAGTTTGATTTAAGGTTGTATCTGTGTAAAAAGATCATCCTATTTCTAATAATTAGTTATATGATTTTTAAATTATAAAATTTAATTTTTAATTAACTCAATGTTAAAGGATGAAATTGAAAAAAAAAATCAATTATAAAAGAAAACATAAAAAATGACCTAAATAAACCTGAGTTAATCTGTCAAACTTATGACACAATTCATGAGACCGAGATAACCTCATATCATGCTAACTCGGGTTGACCTAGGCCTTTTTTATTCTTTTTTTTTTAATTTAATTTTGTGGTTCCAAGGTTTTTCTTTCTATGTTATCTTGGTCCTTTTTTTATATAAAATTTTGTCTATTTACTATCATTGTTTATTTTTTTATCATCTAATTAAAATAAAACCAACTTATATATTAATACAAATATATTGGCTGAACATGTTTCCAAGGTTAAAGGATCAATGGAGTGTTATAATCACATTACACATGGCCGCAAAGCTGAGAGAACTAGATTCCTAACATGGAAATAAGCTTGCCTTAATTTATACAAGCAAATGACAACAACAAAAAAATAAAAATCACTGCGTTCCAAGTTAATTGACAACGAAGAATTACTAAAACCAAATACAAATGGCATCATAAGACTGCAAGATGAACACCAGCAAGAGTATTTTTTTGAAGTGATTTTCTAACAACATCAGGTCGTGATTCATGCTAGGACTCATTTGGAGTAAAATGACTCCATTCACCACCTCCGAGATAAACATTAGCCAAGGGACTGATAACAACTTGATCAAGGGGTGTTGGACTTTTCAGTATATGCGTTATCAACTTCATTTCGAACCAGTTACCATTAAATCCATTCATCTGAACCTTCTTGAGTCTTCTATATGTGCATCCACAGAGATTTCCTCTTTGATTTTTGTGGAATTCTTTGTTGGGGATTCCGGCTCCCCATGTACGGACCAGTGGTGTACTGATAGTTGCCCATTGGAGGTTAAGCACACTGAGACTCAATATTTAACGTGGTTCGGCAAAACCACCTACATCCACGGGAGAGTTCCATATTATTAGAGATATAGAGAAAGGGTTACAACACACATGATGGAGGAGGATCACTTCACTCAAACTTTACTCCGATTGCTCTCACACACACTGTTGCACAAGGCAGCAGGGCTGCTGCCCTTGGAAGCCCTTCTTTCTCTCTTGGTCTCTCTACTGCACTCACAATCTCTCTCAGTTTACTCTGCTCTCTTGCTGCCTATTTATAGGCAAGAATGGTGCCACCAGCTCCAACTCTTCTTCAACAAAGGTGGCTGCCAACTCTAGCTCTTCTTCAACAATGGTGGCTGCCAACCTTTGACATCTTGGATGGGTGCACATGGTTGGTGTAACTCCAGCTACAAGCTCTTGACAATGGCAACCCTCTCCTAGAGTAGGGCTGCTGCCACATAAATGGCAATATCCCAACAATCACCCCCTTTGCCATTTATGTGGGGCAATTGTCCTCTTACTTCTTCAGCACAAGCTTGCATCCTGCAACTCTTCAAAGCTTACCATTCTTAGAGCATCTTCGACCAAGTTTACATGGTATTTGCCACACTTTTCAATCACTAGAATCACCAAAGCACACCTTTTCTCACACAAAAGGATCACTTCAACCAGATGGTCTCCCACATCACATCTGAAGAGTGTTAACGTTTATCTCTGGGACAACATTCCCCTTCGAGCGTATCAACCATACTCGGTCCGGAATGAATTTTTCAAGCCTCACATCAAGGCTTACAACACCCCCTCAAATGGAAATTTCTATTTCCAAGTGCGACAATCATTATCTGAGTATCTCAATATGATCATGAACTCACCTTTCTTCAAAGAGTCTACTCATCCAGGAGTTGCGTCTGCCCTCTGTTCCACCCTAAGAACCACGCCTTACTTCTCCGTGAGTCTCTCGCTCCTAGTCCTAAGAGTCCAGGTAGCTCTCCACCTTTAACCATGGGGCAGCCCATTAAAGGTTGATCCATATATGTCTTGATACTCTAAGTATTACAATGTCATTACTGAGCTCACCACCTTGACAAGAGTCAACTTGTTCTCGGAACCTGCGCATGCCCTCTGCTCCTTCATAGCAGTCGCGTCTTAATGCTCCACAAGTCACCCACTTATTGTCTAAGACAAATGTCTTCTAGCTCATTGATCTTTAGCATGAGGGCAATATCTATGAAAGTCAATCTTGCATTTGTCTCCATACTCATCATAACCACTTCATTGGCTATACACCTGTCCACTCATATCTAGCCATCACATTGGCTCTAGATGTTCTGAATTGGGCATATATTGTGGCCCTCAAACCTTTTCTAAGGTGTCTCCGCTCGTCGTCATGCGGCGGTCTGAACTAGGGCTCCTATTACGGCCCTCACACCTTCTCTAGAGGCGTCTTTGCTTGTTGTCATGGGGCGGTCTGAACTTGAGCTCATATCATGGCCCTCACACCTTCTCTAAGGTGTCTTCGCCTATTGTCATAAGGCGGTCTGAACTGGGGCTCCTATTATAGCCCTCACACCTTCTCTAAGGTGCCCTCACGTCTCATATCATGGCCCTTACACCTCCTTTAAGGTGTCTTCGCCTTTCATTGGCGGTTGCATCTTCATTCAGTTGAGATGCTTCAAAGTGGCTCCAAAATTCTCTACCACCATGTGGACTATGAGAGAGATTACTGCCACTGATTACATAGAAAGAGAAAGTTGCAATATACTCCTCGCAATCCTCCACCTCGATTTCTATGTTTGGAGCTTCTATGCCTTTCTGCTTGACAACTCCACCTACATTAACTCTCTGTGGTGTCTTCGCCTTTCATCATAAGTGGTCGCCTTTTATCATAGGTGTTTGCACCCCCTCAATTAGGTGCCTCTGCAACAGCTCTCTTTCCATCCTTGTATGCATTGGAAAGGTCTTCGCTTGTTGTCTTCATCAAGAGCACAAGAGACTTCCTATTGTATAACTTTTCACACAGTCTCTGCTCTAAGCTTCATCTGAAAACTCTTCTTCTCCTTGCACATGTTGTCTCATCACAGTACCTCCTACGGGTAATCCTTTACAATCTTCATGTGCCTTCGTGCAATTTATGTTCTCTAGATTTCTCCCTATTCCTTGCTTTTGTTTGACAGCAGCTCATCCTGTCACAACACCTGTCCAAGTCAAAATAGGGTGCCAATCTTTATCCCCTTGCTGTATTTCTCTTTCATTATCAGGGTCTTCATCAATTTTCCCCTCGAGAAATCACAATCACCGAATCTAACTTCTTTGGAGAAATCACCACTCCATCAGATCCTTGAACATACGGAACCCAACTGTTTCCTTGTGCCGTCACCCTGCTAGTCTTCAACTGTTTCATTACAAACTACTAAATATATAAAAATAGTATCGTATGGATAATCCTTCCACTAAGCAAGTTCCTAGGAAAGATTGAAGGGGTCACACTGGTCCCGCTTAAAACCCAATCTCATAGACAGAACTTCTTAGGCCATATCTATCCATCATACTGTCTTTCAGTATATACAACTATTTGCTAGCTTTGTTGCGGCTTTTCTTTACAAGTGATCTGGAATATACTGGTTTAATACATGATTTCTCAACCTCTGACGAGACTACTAGTTCTTGGATTCGTCAAGATTGGTCTTCATCAATTTCCACTATACACCTCTAATTGTCCACATGATTGGGTGTCCAGAGTGTTCCAATTTTGCCTTCCCTTAAGGCAATTAAAATTCTCCCCACTTAGCAGTTCAGCACATGTAATTGGGTAAACATGTGCACCTTTTTCTTCTTCCTCTTCATCTTCATCGACCACCACGATGACCTTCAAATGCCTCCTAATCGGACAATCTCTTTTGTTAATTCACCACCACCACTTTTGGTCTTAAATCTCAATGATCGGACCATACCATTGCATTCGGAATGATCAAATTAGCAGGAAACAAGTCTGAAATCGTCCAAATCGCATTTCAGACGGCTAAGATTTGATTAAAACAATTCTCACCTGATGAGTGGCCTAGATTCAATCTCAGATCCGGTTGCATGTAGAATCAGCTCTACTGTATCCTATCCCTCAGGTCATGGCTCAGCTCCAACTCGGCTCGGCTCAACTCAGCTCGGCTTGTGGCTGATGACGTGGCAGGTGGGTCCCGCAATGATGACGTGTCAGTCGACTGGTCTCTGACATGGCATGCCTATTATGCATGATGACGTAACAATTACATAAGGCTGACATCATCCCTAGCATGCCTACTGTGCATGTTGACATCATAGTTATGTCATGCTAACATCATCCTTATCCGGGTCAGTCAAGTGGCGCGCGTCTATGCGCGTGCCCAGCCACCTCGCCGGCGCGTGAGGATGTTTCTGACGTCTTATTTCAGCTTCGTTTTCACCAGTGGCTTCATCTCTTCCTCCTCTACACAGTGGTATGTCAAAACATAATTTTGACAACTTTTATTTTTGAGCAAAAATCAAACTCCATTTTAAACCATATGCTCTGATACCAATTATTGGGAATTCCAACCCCCATGTGCGGACTGATAGTTGCCCATTGGAGGCTAAGCACACTGAGACACAATATTTAACGTGGTTCGGCAAAACCGCCTACATCCACGGTAGAGTTCCATATTATTAGAGATATAGAGAAAGGGTTACAACACACATGGAGGAGGAGGATCACTTCACTCAAACTCTAATCCCATTGCTCTCACACACACTGCTGCACAAGGCATCAAAGATAATCTCAGGTATAAAGTGGGTGGCGGTAGAAGTATACTTTTTTGGAGGGATTGTTGGCTCTCGAATAAGCTATTGATGGAAGGGTTCACATGCCCATACAAGCTCTCAACAAATCTGTGTGGTAAGATTATGGAAATGGGCGAGTGGCGCGAAGGAGTTTGGCGCTGGAATATAGCTTAGTGTCGTGAGCTTTTTCAATATGAATCAGCTATGCTGACATCTCTTCTGCAGCTTCTAAGCGTGGTTCAACTAAATAAGGCAAATAAGTGGGTTTGGAGTTATATTTTGGATGAGAACTATATTGTGAAATCAGGTACAAATTTGATTGACAGCCATGTTTGTTAAAAAAATTGAGCTACCTTAGTAATAGACATTTAAGAGCATGTATGGAACCATGGAACTTATGAAGATCAAGACGCCCGGATGGCTGATATTCAAAAGCAGATTGAGTCTTTAGAGGACTTGAGTGAGGCTAGAGAGTTGTTAAGGGCGTTCTTTAGGCTCAGATTAGTAGGGGCAAGGGGAGGGTGTTGTGGATGTTTAGGAGGGGGAGGATAGGGATCAGTGAGTTTGAAGGATGCGTTTGCAGGTGTTTGAGAGGCGAGGTTGTACACGATAGGTTTGAACGAGGTTGCTAGGACCTGGGTTGCAGGGGAAAGGGAAGGCTTTTTGGTTGGGAGCATTTTGGTTTTTTGTTTTTAATTATTACTTGAAAACCTTTCTTGGAGAGTATATTACTCATCTGCAGTACGTGGATGACATCATGATTTTTTCAATTAGTGCGCGTAGGTTTATTACATGTCTATCTTTTTTATGCCAAAAAGAGTTGCAAAATTGTTAACATCTATCCAGAGTATGTCTCAAATGTATGGCACAAGATGGCTCCTCTAAAAATTCAGATTTTCATATGGCTTGCAGTCCAAAGGAAAATTAGCACCGGTTTATTTCTAGCATTGAGGTCTTACTCTCAAGCCCTTTGTCTTTCCTGCAAAATCCACACTTGGAAAATTTGGTCTCGTTTTAAGACTCGGCTGTTTTTGTTTGTGGGTCTGAGTTTGTGGGGATCCCATGTTATATATGTTGTTTCTCAAGACTTTATTGATGCCATTTTCGTGTTTGTTACAGAAGTAAGATGAGCCTTCACTCTCCTTCGTTGTACTCTTACCTTTTCTTTTCTTTTAATTCCAAAAAAATGGAATACTGTGATTCTGAGGAATACTGTGATCATTATAAAAAAATGGACCACTGCACTATACTTTCACTCATCGTCTGCATTAATAGAGGAACAAATAATATGACGATGGTTTCGATTCTTAAGACTGTTGCACTCATCGTCATATTAATAGAGGAACATATTACTGTGATTCTGATTGCTGTTGGAATGGCCAGATGCAGGCATATATAATTCTTGACTGTGTCTTATGTTTGTTTATGGCAAATTAAGTATTGAAAGCAATTGTTTCTCTTTACACACTCACACCTATCTGCAGCTTTCTGGAGATGCCTTGTTCATTCTTGCGTGTTTGTTCAGAACAAAACATTGATGTAATCAACATTTATATATTCTGCAGGAACACATGGCTCTGGTTTAGGAAGCCCCGCCATATATTAATCAAATTATTATTATTATTATTCTTATTTTGTTTTTAGATTGTTGATATACTGATAGTAAAAATAAATATTATGATAATGTATTTATAAATAAAAAATAACATTTATCGAATTTCTAAATAGACATTTTGTTAGAAGCCATGTTCGTAAAAGCATTTGATTACACACTACAATCCACCAGCTGAGACCATGCATATGTGTGACTATTCATCATCCATCGAGACATCCTCTAGCCTTCAAGGCCCCATAACTCTTTTACTTATTTGGTTCTTCAACTTCTTCATCGAGACAACCCTTTTCTTGTGCTAACACATGACTATATATGGTACAGTTTTTACAAATATAAATGTATGGAAACCTTTGCTTTAGTATATGCATGATTAACTAATCCTGATAAATAATAATAAAATCAGACAATTTAATAGCAATTAAAAGTTAAGATTTCTATAAAAAAAAAACGAAAACAAAGTTTGGCAATAAAATCTTTACCAATTCTACCTTAGAAAGCATGACTTGTTCACTTTGTACAGTTGATGCCATCTTCATCCAACGATGATGCATATTTTCAGTCTGTATAGTACATCCCTTGCAATATTCCAAAAGAGAGAAGGAATGGGGAAGGTGAGAAGGTTGGATATGGGAACCAAGAAATCTGCACTGTAGACAGATTCAAAGGTCCAGATCATTCAATAATAGTATACATGATATGAATATTGGGGGATGAGGTCCTGCGTATACATATATTTCTATATGTATTTTGAGGTTCTTACTGCAATTTCAAGTAGAAAACGACACCAAAAGTACTTGCAGATTTCAAATTCTTGATTTTCAGTGTTGCCATGAAAAATAGAGGAACACTTTTCATTCATCTCTATCTCTCTCTGTATTAGTTAAAGTTTGAGTTCTTTTATGGTATCAAAGCTTTTTTAAAGACTCACGTCTAAATCATTCTTCAAAATGTTTGCCTTCCCAAACTCATCAGCTTCCCCTAATATTGAAACTAATCTTCCCATCTTCAATCCATCTTCCCCCATTCACCTTACCAAACTCACACGGTTGAATTACCCTACATGGAAAGCAACCATGTCACCCTACCTCAAAGGCAAAAAATACCAGCTTATGATATTTGGGAAACTCAAGATAATCTTATTTTTAGCTGCATCAACTCTTCTCTCTCTGATGAAGTACTTGCCCAAGTTGCTCATTGTAGCACCTCCGCTGTTGTTTGGCTGTCTCTCAGCTCTGCTTTTGCATCACAGTCTCGTGCTAAAGCAGTCCATGTTTGCTCTCAACTTTCCACTCTGCGAAAAGGTAATCAATCAGCAACTGAATACTTTATGACCATTAAACATCTCACAGATGAATTAGCAATTGCTGGTTAACCATTAAACTTTGATGACATTATCACTTATTTGCTTGCTGGTCTTGGTCCTGAATATGATACTCTTCTTTCAATGACATCTCACCGAGATAATTCTCTCACCTTAGACGAGCTTTTCTTTATGCACCTAACGTGTGAAGCTCGCATTCAGCACCACAATCAAACCTTATTATTGCCCATGGCTTCAACAAATATTGCAACTCGCCAGTAATATTATTCAGGAGGCAAGTGTCGAAACAAATTCTCTGCTCCTCAAGGCAGAGGGCGTCCTCAATTTATTGCTAACCGTGGAGGTTATCGTGGTAACAACCATATTTGTTGTCAATTATATGACACTCTTGCTCACACAGCTTCTTGCTGCTGGAAGCGTTTTAATCCAAACTTCCAAACCCCGTCACCACATTCATGTCCTCAAGCAAACCTTGCCTCTCACAGATCTCAGTAACACTCAATTGAACAAGAATGACATCCTGACACTGGCGCGACCCATCATCTGATCAACAACATGAGCAACCTGAATATCCAAAGTAATGATTTTTCTGGCAATGAACAAATTTGCATTGGAGATGGTTCAGGTTTGAAAATCACTCATACTGGAACTGCATCTTTATCTACCTCTTCTTCTTCTTTTGTTCTTAATAACATTCTTGTCCTACCACAAAGTACCAAAAATCTTTTATCTTTTCAAAAATTTGCTCAAGACAATAATGTTTATTTTGAGTTTCATAATTTATTCTTTTTTATTAAGGATTACTCGGGGAACGTCCTACATAAAGGCTTTATGTCTGATGGTCTCTATTCCTTCTCTTCACCACTTCAACACTGTCTTCCATCTGCTTTTGTTGGTGCTCGGATCTCTATCATAAACTAGCATCGCCGTCTTGGTCATGCCTCCTATAGTACTATTAAACATGTTCTGCACAATAATAATTTACCTGTTAGCTCTACTATGAGACAGAATATTTGTACTGAGTGTGCAATGGCTAAAAGCCATAATTTACCCTTTTTTACTTCTATTTCCTCTGTTTTCAGACCTCTTGAATTAATTTATTCTGATGTCTGGGGGCCCAGCTCGGTCGTTTCTACTTATGGATCTCGTTATTATGTTTGTTTTTTGGATGTTTTTACCAAATTTTATTTGGATATTTCCTTTAAAATTCAAAAATGATGTTGAACCTATTTTTCTTAAATTTCAAAAATATGTTGAACGACATTTTGATTTAAAAATTAAAGCAATTCAAACGGATTGGGGGGGGGGAGAGTATAGAAGTTTAAATAATTATTTCAAATCATGTGGGATTCAACATCGTATATCATGTCCTTATACACATAAACAAATGGGTTCTGTTGAACGTCGACATCGTCAAATTATTGAGATGGGCTTAGCCTTACTAGCTCACTCAAATTTACCTCAACCTTATTAGGAAGACGCCTTTTTAACTGTAACGTATTTAATCAATCGTCTTCCCTCCAAAGTCATTAACAATAAATCACCTTTTGAAATGACTTATAATAAAAAAAAAACCCAAACTATTTGTTTCTACGTGTTTTTGGATGTGCATGCTGGCCAAACTTGCGTCCTTATAACAAGTATAAAATTGATTTTCGTTCAAAAACTTGTATTTTTCTTGGCTACAGTCTATCACACCAGGGATATAAATGTCTCGATTTAGCTTCAGGAAAATTATATATTTCCCGTCATGTTATTTTTGATGAATCTTTGTTCCCCTATCAAAAAGACCCCTCAACATCTACTCTTTCCACACAGGATTCTCATTTACCCTTCTCCTTAATTCAACCGCGTATTCCTAACAATCATCCAGGATCAAATTCATGTTTAAATACCCTACTAATTACTCACCTCATTCCACTGCATCAGGGTTCTTTGGATATTCAGTCTGCTTTAATATGTTCAGATGGTATTTCTGCACCAGCAAGGAAACCCTCTCAGCACTTCAATATTATTGAAGAACCTCCACTTCCCAATGATAATCTAATGCCATGCCAGATGATTACCAGATCACAAACACAATCTCTCAAGCCAAAGACCCCTTATGTTGGTATAGCATGATACCCACTTCCTCACTGTTTCTTAACTAATCATGTTTCCTCTGATGCAGAACCTTCTTGCTTCTCTAAAGCCATCAAACATCACCACTGGCATGATGCCATGGACATCGAGTTCAACGCCCTTATAACGAATGGCACTTGGGATCTTATCTCTCCTACACAATGTACTAATATTGTTGGAAATAAATTGGTGTTCCGCGTCAAACGTAATGTAGACGGAAGTATTGAGCGTTTTAAAGCGCGACTAGTCGCCAAAGGTTATCATCAACAACTAGGTCTGGACTTCACGAAAACCTTTAGTCCAGTGGTTAAAGCAAGTACTATACGCTTAGTATTATCTTTAGCCATTACACGGTAATGGACCATCTGCCAGATAGATATACAAAATGCATTCTTATATGGCCAACTTTAGGAGGAAGTTTATATGCAACAACCCCAAGGCTATGTTCATCTTGATTTTCCTCATCATGTGTGCCATATTAAAAAGAGCTTATATGGTCTTAAGCAAGCACCTCGAGCCTGGTTTTCTAAATTAAGAGAAACATTGCTGCAGCTGGGATTTGTTGGTTCTAAAGCAGATACATCTTTATTCACACTTCATCAGACCACCTTCTCTATCTTCATCCTTATATATGTTGATTGATATAATCTTCACTGGAACCTCTTCAACTGAAATTAACAACTTCATCCAGCGGTTTGGTAATGTCTTCCTTGTCAAGGACTTAGGTATTTTGTCATATTTTCTTGGTGTAGAAGCATTATTTGATGGGCTTGATCTCTTTCTCACTCAACGAAAGTATGAAGCAAATTTGTTATAGAGAGTTAATATGCATGAAGCCAAGCCATGTACAACTCCTATGAGTACTACTTGCAACTATCTAAGTTTGAAGGTGCAGATTTTTCCGATCCATAACTTTACAGAAGTACAGTTGGTGCTTTACATTACTTGGGTTTCACTCGACCAGACATTGCTTTCGCAGTCCACCATGTAAGCAAATTCAATCATCAACCTAAAGACCCATATTGGCAAGCTGTCAAAAGAATTCTCAGATATCTCAAACATACAGTGAGTTATGGCCTTCATTTAAAAGTCTATCAGATCACTCTCTCCATGCATACAGTGATGCCGACTGGGTTGTCAAAAAAGATGACAGACGTAATATTGGGGTGTACTGTATTTTTCATGGCTTTAATCTTATCAGTTGGAGTTGTAAACAACAACAAACTGTTACTCGCAGCAGTACTGAATCAGAATACAAATCACTTTCCAACACAGCGGTAGAATTACATTGGATCCAATCCATACTCCATGATCTGCAATTCCCTTTGCCAACCAGTCCAAGATTATGGTGCGATAATATTGGTGCAACATATTTGTCCTCTAATCCAATCTTCCATGCAAGAACTAAACATATTGAAATAGATTTTCACTATGTCCGCGATTAAGTCTTAGCAAATAAACTTTAGGTCTCATTTCTAACTACAAAGTAGCAACCTGCTGATTTATTGACCAAGTGTTTGTCCTCTGCCCGTTTTCAACTTCTACGCGACAACCTTCATGTTTAGGATCTGCTTATTTGGTTGAGGGGGCGTGTTGGAGATAAATCTGATCTTTATCCTTAAAACACAGTGGCAGCTAAGATAAACTCAGTCAAAATATGATGACTATTCCTGATATCTTGCAGCAACAACTCTGTTATGATTGTGATAGTATTTTTTAGTTTTGAATAGCTAAAGTATAGGAAGCAGTTATAAATGTTTGTGTTTAAATATACAATCAATGTACATACTACAATCAATGAAAAATAGAGGAACACTTTTCATTCATCTCTATCTCTCTTTGTATTAGTTAAAGTTTGAGTTCCTTTAGGTTTAAACCCCCCCAATGTTTTCCCTCCCCTGTTTCAAAACATTGATAGCCAGTATGCTTTCTTTCTTGCTTTTTACTCTTTCCTATGCAGGTAGACGGCAGGAAATGTATGTACAACATGCATGTTTTGTACATTCCCTGCATGCATGCAGATGATCAATTCCAGCCACTTCTCCTTTTTTTCTTGCTCCTTTTCCCCTCCTCACCTATCCTTCTAAAGAACTTTTATATTATTAACTATCAATACTAAGTTATCAAGACTCAAGGTTTGGTTCCATGTGCATCATAATAATAATTTTGATAGTGATCAAGAATATTTTGTTTCTATTGAAGGTATAGAGTGAACTTCCACGCTATTTTGTATTGTTCAAAAATGTTGCAAATAAACTAATTTAGGGTCGTTTAGGTGGGGCGAATATCATGAATGTATCAATGGTTTGATCACAAAAGCTGCATGCCAAGTGTCATGATCCAAACATCTCGACTAGGCCTATATAATGAACTGCAGATTAGTGCAGGAACTCACCATTGTAGCCTTTAGACCTCTGTTTGCTTTCAGTTTTCAGCATGGCCAACGATGATATTTATCGTATCCATATCATTTCTAAGCAACAAATGTCCAATTACATAACTAATGAAAAACTGCCAGATTTACAGTATGGGTACAAAGTCTCTCAATCCATTTCAACGGAAGAATACAGGGATGTCCAAAGTGAACTTATCCTCAACAACTATTTGCACGAAAGAGCTGATTTCGTTGTCAATCCTCGTGCTTCATCCTGTGACCCACTCTCGCAAATTATGATTCAGACACTTGAGGATTTGCAAACTGAGTAGGATCGCTTGGGAATAAAAAACTTCACCGTTGTCTGTAGGAAATTCCGACCAGTGATGTTCTGATATTTACCCATTGGAGGCTAAGCACACTGACACAATATTTAACGTGGTTAAGCAAACCGCTTACATCCACGGGAGAAGCCATTGCATTATATAGGGAGAGAACAAGATTTACAATGATAGAGGAGGAGGAATCATCCCCTCTTTAGCAACTCTCAACCTCACTCTATTTCTCTCTTCTCAGTGTTGTAATGGCAACTACTACTGGCTGCCCTTGACAGCCCATTCTCTTCTATATTTCTCATATCTTTGGCTGCACTCTCTCACTCACAACTCTCTCTCTCGGTGCCTATTTATATGCTTCAATGACAGCTCCTCTTGCTCATTTGTCAACAATGATGGCTGCACCAACAACCCTCTTTGACTCTCAAAGGCTGGCCTATTTATTTTCCACCGTTTGTAGCCTTCTTTCTTTGACAATGGCAGCCGTCTTCTTCTAGAAGAAGGGATGCAGATGCTTCATTGTCAATCGACGGTGCAGTCCATTAATGATTGCTGCACATTAATGGCAACAATCCTAACAATCACCCTCTTTACAATTGATGTGGGGCAACTGTCCTCTTGCTTCTTCAGCACATGCTTGTATTCTATAGGTCTTCCAAGCTTACCATTCCGAGAGCGTCTTTGGCCAAGTTTCCAGGTACTTGCCAAACCTTTCAATCACCAGAGTCACCCAAGCACCCCTTTGCTCACTCTAAAGGATCACTTCAACCAGATGGTTTGTGACATCTTATCTGAAAAGTGTTTAACGCTTGTATCTGGAACAACATCCCCCTTCAAGCATATCAACCATGCTTGAACCGGAATGATTTATCAAGTCTTACATCAAGACTTACAACACCCCCTCAAACAAATATTTCCAAGTGTGACAGTCATTGAATATTTTAATGCGATCGCGAGCTTACCACTCTTCCAAGAGTCTACTAATCCCGGAATTGCGTCTGCCATCTGTTCCACTCTAGGAACCGCGCCTTACTTCTCTGTGAGTCTCCCGCTCTTAGTTTAAAGAGTCCAGGTAGCTTTTCACCTTTAACCATGGGGACAACCCATTAAAGGTTGATCCATCTCTATCTTCATACTCTAAGTATTATAATGTCATTACTGAGCTCACCACCTTGACAAGAGTCAACTTGTTCCCGGAACCTGCGCATGCCCTCTGCTCCTTCATAGCAGTCACGTCTTAATGCTCCTCAAGTCATCCACTTATTGTCCAAGGCAAATGTCTTCTAGCTCACTGATCTTTAGCATGAGGGCAATATCCATGAAAGTCAATCCTGCATTTGTCTCCATACTCATCATAGCCTATTCATTGGCTATACACTTGTCCACTTATATCCAGCCATCACATTGGCTCTGGGCGTTCTGAAATTGGGCTCCAATCATGGCCCTCACGCCTTCTCCCGAGGTGTCTCCGCCTGTCATCATGAGACGGTCTGAACTTGGACTCATATTACGGTCCTCACACCTTCTGTCTGAGGTGTCTTTGCCTGTCATCATGCGGCGGTTTGATCTTGGACTCATATCATGGTCCTCACACCTTCTGTCTGTCATCATGTGGCGGTTTGATTTTGGACTCATATCATGGTCCTCACACCTTCTCCTGAGGTGTCTCTACTTGTCGTCATGAGACGGTCTGATCTTGGACTCATATCATGGTCCTCACACATTCTGTCTGAGGTGTCTCTGTCTGTCGTCATGCGACGGTCTCATCT
>Ga0325403_1002989_pt1 | contig 15241 bp, 6 predicted proteins | sample PopdelMetagenome_19_FD_205665 | JGI IMG/M metagenome (GOLD analysis project Ga0325403, IMG submission 205665) | Populus deltoides microbial communities from Bellville, Georgia, United States - Xylem-PdKOR-R4 | ecosystem: Host-associated > Plants > Phyllosphere > Stem > Wood/Secondary xylem...
TTTTTTTTGCATTTGACTTACCAAAATAATTATTTCTTAAACAACAACTGATCAAAATTATAAATGCAAGTTTCAATCAAAATAGGAAAATAATAAATTTTATTTTTTGACACAATTGTATTAGAAACTGAAATTAATATACTACTTGTGTGTTGCTATGGAAAACTTTTCAAAATCTATTTTTTAACTAATCATGGAGAGAGAAAAGGTATTTCTTTTTCAAAACCTTCTTTTACTGTACATGTAACATTCCCCCTTGTGTTTTTTATTAAAAAAAAAAAACTTTATTAACCAAGAAGTGAAAGAAACTCAAAACATATTTAATATAACTATATGAACTTTATTTTCATATAATACACAAACATTAAAAAAATATAAATAAAAAGTTCGCATAGAATAAGTATTAGCAACGTTATAAAAAATGCAAGAATACCATTCAAAAATAAATGTTAGATTGAATTCCATCTGGAATAGCATCTCAAATATTTTAATCTTTATTTAATTATAATTAATTTTTATCAAAATCTTTAAAAGAAAATAAAAAGAAAAATAATCATGAAAAGCATAACAAAAACAGTTCCAACTAATATCACTAAAAAAAATATCATAATCTCACTGGAAGACAAATTGAAAAATAATCCTAGTTATTTTATTTAAATAAAATTAAAGCAAAGAAAATAAAGGTCTTAAAAAAAACCCAAGAGACTCGACAAATTGGGTTAGCTTCTAGCCCAAAAACATATGGGTGGGCCAGTATGTCTAACCCATAAGAAACAACATTCTCTTTCTAGTAATTAAAAATCTAGTTGTTCAAGATTTTTTCTATGAAAGATATGGGAGAAGCAACATATATATTAAGAATAAAGATATATAGAGATGGATTTAAAAAGTTGTTGGTGTTATCCCAATTCATATACATAGATAAGATGCTAAAACAGTTTAGCATGAAATAATCCAATAGATGATACCTGTAAATTTTGCATGGGAGATGTTTTCTAAAAGACAAATTAAGAGAGATATAATAGAAAAGATACCATATGCTTTCTTTGTAGGATCCATCATATATATGATGCTATATACAAGACTAGATGTATCTTATGCTCTAAGCATGACGAGTAAAGATCAATCTAATTCGTAAGAATTACTAGAATATAGTTAAAAATATTCTTAAATACACAAGAAGAACTAAGAATGTATATATGTTTTATTGAGAAGATGAACTTGTAGTTCGTGATTATTCAAGTGTTAGTTTTCAATCAAATATTAATGATAGTAAATCTCATTCATGATAGATTTTCATTTTAAATAATGGTGTTGTGAGTTAAAAGAGTTATAAATAAGAGACCATTCCAGATTTTATAATTGAAATTGAATATATCTCTATATCTAAGGTAATAACAAAAACTATTTGGATCAAGAAGTTCATCATTAAACCAAGTATAATTCATAACATTGTTGATCCAGTAACTTTATACTATATTAACAATAGAGACATTGTACAAGTAAGGAAATCAAGGTTTCATCAACAATCCAAATATGTACTTAAGTAACTCCACTTGATTAGAGAAATTATATAAAAAAAAATATGTAAAGATAGAACAAGTATCCACTGAAAAGCATTTTGTAGATCCTCTCATTAAGTCATTATCACAGTAAAAGTGTTGCACGTGCATGTGTGACGTGGCGGGACGTTAGGATCAAGGAGTCGCCACATAGTTGTTTGGTTCAGGATCACTAGGAAACCCGGGTGTAATGGTCTTATCAGAAATTTTAAGGGTAAATGACTGGTTATGGCTTGGAAAGCTATTAGCACCTCTGGTTCACCTTACTTGAGGTAACTTGCATTATGTGATCTAGATATGGTTTAAAGGTTCCTAACCAGTAATATGTTTATGACTCAGAATAAATATATACTCATATGAATAAATATGATATTTCAAATTTATTATGGGCTCGTATGCCTAGATAAATTCTCATGGGAAGGATCCATGTAGGTGCTTTAACAAGGGATCACCTATCCTGGAAGGCAAAAGGGTTTTCCACAACTCATATATTGTGGTGAAAAATACTCCTAAATAAAATTGGTATCTAAAAAAATTATTAAAAATTTCTAGTCAACTCCTAGTATTTAAACACCACCCTACTTATAGGTCCAACATTTATACCAGGATGTAGAGTATTAATTTTCATGAATTGAATTTTTTAGATTTGTTAAAATATTGGTCAAATCCTTAAAGAATTTTACAAACTTGTTGTAAATTTCAAAAGATGCAAAGAAAATCAATACAAGTATTTTTCTAAAACAATGATAAGAAACACCTTTTCTCTTCTTTTTTATAAATACAAATGCATTTTTTTATATAGATTAAGCCATATGCAACAAGTAAAAATTATTTTAAAAAAAAAAGTTTTTTTAAGCTCATATTTGGCAACATTATATTTTTGTTCAAAACAAAATTGTCAAAATAGGCTTAAGAACATGTTTGTCAAACACGCCCTTATGCCAAAATTTCTTTTTATCAAAACAGTGGCAAACTTAAAAAGGCCTTAAGTATTTGACTTGGTTTTAAACCAATTGGGTCGACCTGAAAACATTGGTTGAACCATGAACCGAATCAAAAATCAAGCTTTAACCCAAAACTAAACTAGAACAGAGATTTAAACTAAAATAAAATCAAAACTAAAAAAACACAAAAAGTATAAAATTTTCTAATGATAACATATCAAATACCAAGGAAAACAAAGAGCATGAAGAACATTCAAACTCAAACCCAACATTGTAAACATCAAACCATACAAAATTTCAAGCAATAAAAGGCAATGTTTTGTTCCCACTTAAACATAGATCAAAAATCAAATATTCATTTTCTTTGGTTATTACTCAAACGTCATGATTAAACATGTTATTGATGCATCAAAACCCTAAACTATTTACAAATCATCATTAGTAAATAGTAGAAATCGTAATCAAACTTGTAAAAAACATAATCAAATCAAAATGAAACTTAAAACTAGCATTCAAGACCATGCTTTTCGGATTAACATGAAGGACATGAACCCAAATTACCCAAAAAACCCACCATACACTGTCAAACCTAGAAAATAAATTTTAGGCCTCATAATCAAGCTCTCTTAACCTTAACAAACCACATTATCATAAACAAATAAGTTTGAATAAAATACACTAACAAATAACCTCAAATCATGAAGAACATGTATTAGATTTCAACTTCCAAAATTATAGCCCTATTATTAGCCAACAAAAACATCAAAACTCAATTCAAAACTGATTCTTTAAATACTTTGAGACCCAAACTAAACTCAGGAACCAAGAACATGCATTAGCAACTTAGAAAAAGTCATCAAACACTTACTACTACCTTTGACAAATTTCAAAACTACTATACTTCGTTAAAACCAAACACACAAGCACTTTTTAAACATCTCAGCAACATTAACAATAACTTCAAAATAGGATTAACCAATCATAACAACATTTTCATTCATTAATCTGTATAAATACTAAAACACTAAATAATGTCAAAAGGATTAAAAAAAACATCATTAAATATTGAAAAAGCATGAATGGAAAGCCACATGGACTTCACCATTAAGTTTTCACATAGTTATACCTTCTCATAGGCTACTACTTCCCTTATCTTTACCTTTTATTTTTCCCTTTCACTTTTTATCTTTCCTAAACTTACTAGACCTTCTATATTAAGCCTTTAAACCTTCATATTAGGGTTTTTTTACAAAGTATATCCTCATGTTTTTCTCTCTTCTCCCTTTTTTTTCTTTGATTTCTAAGGGTATTTATAGGGTTTTTCTAGGTCTTTTTGTGGATTCCCTCAAAGATTGATCAAAACTCAGTCCTTTGATCAAAATGAGATAGCTCTAGACAAATGTTAATAGCTAGAATCTTTGCCCTTCAATGTTTTTTTGGGATGGTGATTTTTCTTAGGTGGTTTACTCTTTCTTGGAGACAAAGGCGTGTATTCCTCATCTTCTGATCTTGGATGAAATATGTATGGCCTCGATAAGAACCCTCTAGGATTTTTTAAGTGTGAACACATGAAAAGGTTAGGTGGTTTTGAACAAATTGGTATCTCAATCGAGGCTAACTGAGTTGCCTACTTTATAGGCTTCGCTAGAGAAACTCCGATGTAAATGTTATTAAAAACCACCTAAACTTGGTAGAGAAGATGCACATTTTCCATTAGATCCATCTTTGCTTTATTTTGAGGTATGTAGCTCTACATTTATTTGTTTGAAGGTGTCAACTCAATCAACCTAGAATCTAAAAATACGGTAATGGCTGATCAAGGACAAGATGTTGGAGACTTATATGAAAGAATTAAAATGTAAACATTCAATTTCATGGAAATAGGGTTGTAGAGTGAATTCGCTTCTTTCTTTTGCAAAAAAAACATCGTGTCATTCAAAGGTCTAGAACTCAACAACGAACTCTTGGAATGTGTCGACCCGACCATTCAAAACTGTCAAGGAAGGAGATGAATAGTAGGTGAACGACGCGTCGTCTAGGTTAAAACCCTAGAAATTATGTTTTTTCATTTGAGATTTGATATATTTCATTTTACTCCCTATTCTTCCAATTGTTTTTAATTGCACCTATTTTTATCTACCAAACTCTTAATTTCATACAATTTCACCCCTTTCAAACTCAATCATCAGCCCCAAAGTTTAGCATCATTTTCATCTTGGTGCTTGGTTTTTGATTTATGCACTTGGACCTTTAATTAACCATCAAGCTTTCAATTTTCATCAATTTGGCCATTGATTTGGTCAATTTTAGCCATTAAAGTATCGTATCTTTTACAATTTGGTCCTTAGTTTTAAATTTCTTCAATTAAACCTCTAATTGGCTATTAAAATTTAATTTTTTTCACAATTAACCCCCTGATTTGACCAATTATACTTTCTAAAGTCCAATTTCAGTCCCCAAACTTCAATTTCTTCCAATTAATACTTAAATTGACTCTAAAAAACTTATTTTTCTTGCAATTAAGTCCTCAGTGAAATTAATTAAGTCTTCTAAAATCCTTGTTCAGCCCCTACTCATACAAATTTGTATTTCTTTACCCTAAATAAAAATATTTTCACTAAATGGGTCTTTTGTCAATCAGAATTGGATCGTTAATTTTGTCAATCTTATATATTCTGGTCCTCTAACTTTTCCACTTATTGTTTTGGTCACCAACTTGGGCAATCTTCAGGGTTTTCTTTATCTGTATCCTCTTGTATTTTTGGATTTTCTTTTTCTTTTCTTGATTTTTTTGTGGGGTCAAAAATTGATAACAATAAAAAACATGATCACCATATGAAGCAATATGATATGAGATACATGAGATATTGGCTTTAATGTAAGTAAAAGATTGATAGCGCATATTCTATGTGGCCAATTGGAAGGTTATAAGGGACACTGACTTTATTCATATAAAAACATATTTATTGTTAAATAAAGACTCTCTTCATCTTTAATATTTATTATTGGTCCAAAATCCTCATTTCATTAATGAATCTAGAGTAAAAATAAAGTTATTGGGACAAAAATGCTTTGCAAAGAAAATTAAATAGGTGCTATAATTATGATATTCTTATTATTAGGTTCTCGAATTTCATACATCAGAGGAAACAATAAAGCAAAATTATTCAAGAGTTCCTATGATCATGTTAGACATATCTAAAGTTGTTTAGGGATTTATTACCTGAAGATTTGATTTTCTTCAATTTTGAATAATTCTTTGAAGGTTCAGCTATCGCAATCCACAAGCTATCCAATTGTCTAACCTCTAATAATAATCTACACAAAGCACCAGTAAGAAATTTTCTAAATTCCTATTTAGAAGAGAAAGATTGTTATGCCCAGAGTTCTAGCTCTCTATTATGATACTTATGTAGTTTTTTTTTTGTCTAACATAGAACAACCTCAAAATAAGAGTCATAGCCCACTATTTATAGGAAAATCTGAAAACCCCTATAAATTGACAAAATACCAATTTGCCTCTTGAATAATATCTATATATTAATTAAAGATAATTTTAGAAATTAACTCAATCAAGTTCTTACTTGATTTTTCTAAGTCTAGAAGTATAACTTTATATTAATGATATTTTAGTTCTTAATTTCTAAAATATATTTTTAATCAAGTCATACTTAATTAAATCATCCTAATTTAATTTCTGACTAATGGTTCTTAATGTGTGTAACCCATTAAGTTCTTAATATGTTGGCCTAAATATAAATTATAATTTCTAATTAAATAGAATTAAATAAATTAAATAATTTATTTTATTATCAATTCAACAATTAATCTATTTATATTTAAAGATCAGGTGTATCGTCTAGCAACATGTTATGATTCCCAAATATTAAAAAAATCATTAGTGGTTTGACTTAACCTTTTAGTGGTTGGTTTCTCAGTGCAATTAATATCCTTTCATCAATAATGTTTTGATTTAACATTAAAACATGGAGTATATCTTCCATTTTAAATTATGTTTGTTCTCTATATAATAGTCATTGGTCATTTGAATAAGATTTGAAGCTCTTTTTCAAATCTTATTTCACTTTAGCCAATGATTTCTCAGTCAAAACTATTTAAAAACAGATGAAATATTTTTATTAATTCACCTACGGTGATGAATTCTCTTTTGATCATTCAAGTACCTTTAGATAGTTCATATTATACCCAATGTTTGTCCTTTCTTTATCTTAATTAAAATAACATGTAACAGGATCAAAGCATAACATTATTTATATTGAGATAACTTTGTGATCTCAAGTCCAAGGATTAGTTACACAACCATCACATGAGCTTTTCCATAGACATAAGTGATCTTTTCATATGGAATTCTCATACAGGTCAGTTTAGTGTACAAGTCTAATGATAAGCACCTACATATTAGTTTTAGATGTCCCTTATACCTCATCGTGTAAGAACATATGCTTTCTTTCATAAAGAAAAGAACATAATATGTATCAGTCTCTACAGCTCTAATGAATGTTCAATATTTAAAAGAGCATCAACCAGGAACATTTTAGAAACAATGCTTTGATGCAATAGAAATCTTATAATTATAACAACTTTATAATTTCCTTTTTGCAAAGTATTTTTGTCCCATGAACTTTATCTTTACTCTAGATTCATTAATTTAATATTTTATAAATATTAAAAATAAATTAAGCCTTTATTAATAATAAATATGTATTTACATGAATATAATAATAACATGTGTAACCAACCGATTGGCTACAAGGTATATTAAACTAACATTTATTGCATAAAATTATTGTTTCTAAATATTTATAGTTGATGTTTTATTGAGACTAGATAATAAATAAAGTTATTGAGACTGATAGATATTATATTTTTTTCTTTTATGAAAGGAAATAACTTTTCTCATAAGTTAAAGTATAATGAATACTTAGAATTAATATATAAGTGCTTGTCACATGACACATACATTGAACTGATCCATATAAGAATTTTTCATGGAGAGATCATTTATGTCTATGCAAATGCTCATATTATAGTTGTATTAGTAATCCTTAGACTTGAGATCGTCAACTTATCTTATACAGGGAATGTTGGTTTTGATTCTAACTACACGTTATCTCAACCAAGGGTGACAAATGGATAAATATTTTTTTTAACGGATGCTTATACCATCGCTCCTTTTTATTCTTTTATACTATTCTTTCTTATTGTTTATTCTTTATTACCATGTTAATTTCATGGAATCATTTTCTCATTTTTCCTTGTTATTTTTATTCATTGAAACTCGTTATCGGTTTCACTAACGTTATGCATTTTAATTTAAGATTCATATCTCTCATTTTAACTTCAACAATACCTTTAAATTTATTTATGAAGATTAGTGTTTTCATTTCACATCATATTAACTATTGTTTTTTTATCATTTTTTCATTTTTTTAATCTCAAACTTCCATTTCTCATCGAGACCTTAATATATATGGTTCTACTTTTTATACGGGTTTTTACAAAAGATGTGCTAAACAAAGTGAACTTTAGGCTTAAACTCATATACATGGGCACACACAACCCGACTCAGTTTGAGCTTCGAGCTTGGGTTTATTTTAAAATATTTTTGAGGCTACAAGAGATATTTTTTTACCAACTTAAATTTGGACTTAGACCTAATCATGAAAAATTACTTCTTCCAGCCAAATGGTTTTTCTAGTCCAAACAATGTTTTGTCTAATCTAGCCTATAAATAAAGAAGTTGATCAGTTTCTTTCAAAAGTATTTTGTTATAAACCTTAACAATTTTTTTAGCTTAAAAACATCATATTTATAGTCAAATCATTCAGGTTTAATTCATATTTTATGGTGAGTAATCAAAGTTGTTAATGGTAGGAATTAATTTTGGTTCTTACCAGAATTAATTCTTTATCATTTTAGATGTTAAAATCCACTATAAAAAGAGGATGAAATAAGAGTTTTAAACAGTTTTTTTTTAGATTTTACATATTTTTCTTCACCTTAACTTCTAGTATTTTCTCTTCAAGTTTTAAGCTTCGCTTTCCTCTTAAATCTAAAGCTTAAATTCATTTTTTTAAGAGATATTTGAGTCATTTTAATTTGGTTCATAGACCTTATTTAAAAGTGCATCTAAATAAGATGGTGTTGTTGGAAGCTTAAAAGGCTTATTACAAATATCATTTGCATAAAGTGAGGATCAATAAAGTCTTAAAAATAAAAGATTTATCATTGATAAAAACTTGATCAATTTGATGGTGCTTCAACAAGTAAGTACTCTTCTTTTATTTTGTTTAATCTAATATACTGTATGCATTTTAGAATGGTTATTTAATCTTTTATGTTTATTTAAATATTTATTTAGTATGCATGCTGGAACTTTTATATATTTTTAGTTTTTGATTACATGTTTGTCGTGATATATATGGTTACAAATTTATAATCTAAACTTGTATGTTCACTATATTTTCTCTTGGACATCTATTGTTTAACATGCCTTTAAAATGAAAATGTAAACAATTTATGCTCAATTTTTGGAAAACAGTAAGTGGATGATGTCAATTTATTGCTTAATTTATGTTTAACATGCCTTTAAGCATCTTGAGTTTTTTTTATATATCTCATAGAGTTGACTCGTAAGATTTGGGTTATAACTTGGATCTTTATTAGTGAATACTTCTTAATCAAAACTTGATATTTAGGAAAGGGCTTTCCAGAGCTTTTTTTTTTGTATTATGATTTAAAACTTGATAATATTAGATCAACTTGAATTCTGCTTTTAAAAGTGAGGAATGTAAATTGTCTTTCTTGAGATGACGTTGATGTAGATGATTGTGGTTTTGGAGCTTAATGAGATTGAAGTTAAGAAAAAACAACTTGAGAGCAAGCTTGATTCTATTTGAATTGGGGCTACCATTTGACTTTGATGCCCCTTATAAGATACGAAGAGTAACCAATGTCCTTATCTACATGATGATAGTGATAATTATAATGTCGCATTAATGATGGTTGTGATAATCGTATTTATCTGAGTAATGATATTGATGCTGATAGCTATAATATAATGATCGTTATGATAGTGGTGATAGCAACAGAAATGATGAAATGATAATTACTTTAAAAATAATATAATGATCGCGAAGGCGATGACAACAACAATGATGGCAATTGGATTGTGATAAAATGTTGACCTTGCAAGTAATAAGATAATAATTATAGGGATGACCATGGGGTGAACAATAATAGTGGCAATAGTACTTGAAGTGGTTAAACGATGATGTTTGTGAATATTGGTTAGTAATATCAAAGAAAGTATTTTTCCTAATTTGACATTATTTAGGGGTTGATTATAAAATAATTTTTGTTGACTATTTATTTAATATTAAAAATGAAAGAAAACATTTTTCACAAAAATAAACAACCTCTTAGGATTAGTTAGTTTGTTATTAAGTACTTTCTTTTTTAAAATGATTTTCGTGGAAAGTTGATTGTTTTAAGAAGTTTGGTAGTATCATAAAAAATAAGTTGAAAAATATTTTTTGATGTTTGGATGTACCATTAAAAATAAGTTGGAAAATAACATATTAATGTTTTAATTTTTTTCTCTAGTTTATCTAACATATGTAGAACATTAAATATAACTATTTGATCATTTACGATAAAAAAAGTACAAAAAGTGTAATGATGGAAAAGAAAGAATTTATTATATCATATACTTATATAAAGCTTATTGTATAAAATGTAACTATAGAAATAATAGAAATATTTTAAATATAATGTAATAGATATCATTGTTAAATATTTTTTTTAGTGAAATTTATTAATATTTTTCTTTTTTAAAACCTTAAAATATTTTTTTTCATATTGAAAATGCCAAATTAATTAACGGTAAATAGATACAAAAATATTTTGATGGGATTTTGGATATAAGATTTTTTTTCATATTGGGATAAAGGTGTTTTTGATGAGGCTATTAATTAGAGAAAAGTGTTTTGGAAAGTGTTTTTTAGAGATAAGAAAAGGAAAATACTTTTAAGGATAATTTTTTCTTTTGGTAGAAACCACACCAAACATAGAAAATGAGGTAAGTGGTTTCCAGAAAAGAGTTTTTCTAAGAACAAACAAAACCTTACGCTTTTAATAAAAGCAACTCCATATCTAATGCATATGCTCACAACAATGACTATTTTTCTTGTAAGGTTTTGGTGTTATATTGAGGTTGAATACTTATTATGGTGTGATTAATAAACAATTTAATTCAATTGATAAAACTTAAAGTTGAGATACGTGATTGTTAAATTTTAAAAAGTTTTAATGCTGAATATATCATTTTCTTTTGTTTCAAAACAAACAGGCTTTTTGGGCAATTAGCATATAAAGTAAAAGGAATAGGCAAATTAACATATAAACAAAAAGTTTTATAGAAACAACATACTTTTGAACGTCGCGGTTCAGAATCGTGATATTTAATTAATGTTGTAATTTAAAAATGCAACATTAATTAAATTCTAGTAGCCTTCCAGCTATTCCATGAAAATCTAGCAATAAAATTTCTCTACATTGAAATTTAATAAAAAAATATTTTTATGAGATTTATTATTTAGCTTGTTAATTTTACATTTAATTTAGTTAATAATTTTATAGAGTAAGAAATTTTTCAATTTTAACAAAACTTCAGTAGAGTTTCTCTTATTTAGAAACCATACCTAAAATTTTGTCTCGTTTAAAAATACTTACAAAAATTCACAATAACTAACCATAATAAATTCTAACATTTCATAATCACAAGTAACATCAAGAATGTAAATAAATAAATAAATAAATGTACATGCAAAAAGAACATGAAATACTTGAATAATATAAGATTTTAGTAGTTGAAATTTGAAAATATGTCAATATAACACATCTATTTATCTACGTCTATATCATTTACTGTATGATCTAGGCTCATTAATAGCATGACAGCATCCTACTCCTACTCATACATGAGTGACATCATCTTCTGTCATAGTATCATCAAAAGTTAACATCTTTCCAAAGTTATTAAGTCCATTGCAACAAACATTGAACAACTGAGATGCATAGATGTATCCTATGTGTTCTTCATTAATATTACAAAGCACAATTGTGGCTTCTCAACCTTCCCGTAATAACAAACCAACCAAATATTAATAAAACATTAATGTTAAATTAAAAGATAAATAAATAAAATGCATCGTTTAACATATATTAATTATAAAAAAGATTTGATTACTTATGGTATTTTGAATATGTTGTTTGTATTGTGTATATATATATGTGGAGGAACATCCTCAGGATCCAGTATAATGACCCAACACATAATACTCATGTACTATAAATCATATACTCTTTATTTGCAGTCACAAGATGTATCTATATAAATATCTTATTCCTTCATGCATCTCATTGTAATATATAAGCTTCATGGGGATTACACAGTTGTAATCATTATTTTTAACCTGATGATTTAAAGTAAGGGTGAGCAAAAAAACTGATAAACTGATTAAACCGAGAAAATAAAAATAAAATTAACCGAAAAAACTGAACTAAGAAAAAAAATCGATTAAAACGATTAAAATTCGGTTCGGTTTTGGTTTTGTATTGTTGAAACCAGTAAGCCCAAATCGAACCGAACCGGTTCTAATTAAAAAAATACTATAAATAGAAAAAAAATCTTTGCCCAATAAGCATTAACCTAACTCTAGCACCCGTGGCTGCCCCCTCTCCTTAGACTCTCAAACATAGACATGAGACAACTATAGACATGTCAACTCCAAACATCAGCTGATATTTGAAAGTTGAAACCAATCAGGCCTCTCAATTCTCAACAAAAGATCAATGTGTTCCAGAACGGCAGAACCTATCTAGTTGGCCTTTCCTCTTCATTTACACAAGATCACCCGCGACCACTCCTGCCCCCTCTTCATCTCCGGGAGCGAAAGCCAACAGGTGAGGGTTTTGAATTCCAGAGTCTCAGCCGTAAGGGAACGAACTATATAGGATTCTTCAGCTTTTGATCTTAGAAGGCGACCTAAGGGAGGGCTGTGACTTATACGAATGACCACCCCTCCCCCTATGGTCCAGCTGCCCAAAAAAAACCATTACAAACAGCCCAAAAAAGAATATAGGTTTTCTCGGTTTTTTACATTAAAAACTGAACCGAAATTGGTCAGTTTGACACGGTTTCGGTTTGGTTTCGAGTTTTTTTAAATCGATTTGGTTGTTTTTTTATAGATAAAAACCGAATCGAATCAAAAATGATCACCCCTAATTTAAAAGTGTGCAACACATTTCTCGTATCGATATCAACTTGAATGTCTTATATGTAGCCGAACTGTTGCGTTACCCGATCTGTGCAATGTAGCTCAACCATTTAAAAAAATATCAACGGGACCACTAATGTCATATATCCATCTCGTTAGTGCAAATAGCTGGAGCAACTGTCAATGTATCATTGTCCTAAGTTGTCCGTGACCTATAGAAAAATGTGATTCTTAAATATTAAACAACAATAATTCGGTGGAGTTAATTTTTTTCTTTAACAAATGGTTCAAAAAAATACTTGGATTGGATACTGCCTATCAAGCCTGCTCCAATAAAACGATAACATATGTGTTGGATTATTATTAAATACTTTACTAGCATTACGAATATGTCAGTTTAATTGCATTTTTAAAGTTAAATTAGACAATATAAATACATATAATTTTAAAATAATATTGCAATACATGCATCCTAAAGGGAGTTGAAGTTTAACCTCTATAGTTTGGACAATTATAAAGGCAATTTAGGTATTTGGGGCTGACCCACATGAAAACGCTCTCAAAACCATAATTATTATAAAATAAAAACGAGTTGTTTATTTCATGTTAACAATAAACATTTAAAATTTATGTAGTTATTTTAAATTTTTCGATTCATATGTGTAAAAGTAGCAAACATTTCTAAACTATTTGGCCCTTTTCATGCATGCAAGACATAGATGTCTGTATAGGCATGCCAAACAACAAATTCCTAACTATATATGGGAATGATGTAAAATCATCCAGAAACGTTAGATAAATTAAAGGAACATATATCTTTACGAGGTTTGTGAATAATACATTACCAAATAGATGCATTATATATGTTATGGGTTATCTACATAACACATTAAAATTATCATACTAATTCACATATACTTATCAAATAATCAACATGTTAAAATCATAATTTAATGGATACCTCTGCAAGGCTTCGTCGTTAGTATTATCTGGTGGTATGGTAAATATTTTCTTAATCTATTGAAGATGTCTGCTACCCCTTCAATTAAAAAAAAAGGTGTTAATCCAAATATACTCTCGCATAACACAATCCAATTATGCATGCCAGTAGATGTGGATTTTGCGTCCATCATTAAGAAGTCCAAACAAAATTGTAATGTCCTGTAGTGTTGGTGTCATCTCCCCATACCTAATATAGAATGTGTGTGTCTGACGTCTCAATCGATCAATTAATAAATGGATTAATTTGTGGTCAAGCTTGATGTGCTCTACGCAGCTGATGTATAAAATACCATTCTAGAACACATATGGCTAGATTTGCTCATGTAGCCTTATTCATTTATATGTTTGATAGCAAAAAGTAACCTTATCTTGCATAACAATTTAAAATATAACAACATAAATATATAATACCCTTAATGTTATTTAATGAAACTATTTATTGAAATTAAATATACTTTTAATCCCAGCGAAAACATCCTTTGATCGATGTCAATCCTGCAATCGCAAGATAGAAGTGTCAGCGAACCCAATAAACATATACTATGACTCAAACTCTCTATGAAAATAGTCATACTCTTCAAGAATGTCAGTTTCATAATGTGGCTGCCTAACATTAGAAGAAGATTCGCCACCTCACATGCGTGGCATCCCATGTAAGAGTACCCGTGTTTAAAGTGAAATTAGATAAGTTTAATATGCTTTTAAAAAATATCATTATATATTTTAACTTATATTTGTTTTGTCATATAATTGTATTGTCATACATACATTGTCGAATAATACGTGTTTTCCTATAATATCCTGTTTTATTGCATATGCCACATCTTCTATAGCAAATCATCCAACAATAAAACTATTTTTTTCTTCTACTAACTAACTTTGAAGGATCGACAAATTATGAGACACTTATACATATAAAGATTATCATCAACTACTCACATATAATATCATCATGTTCAATCCACTTTGTATGGAAGAATTAATCATTGTCTTAAAACTGCAATCACATACAATCGATACAAGATAATACTAAAGTTCATCAATTTGACACTTCCAAGTTATTTTAACATCAATATCATTATAATTTCACCAAATTCCATGACAAATTATTTCTTTCATTTCTGCAAATGACATGTCTAAATTACCATTAACAACAAACTACTCCCACCATTGTATGAGATACTACTGTTCATATCAGGAATAAAATGTCACTATAATGATATAACATAAATATATTACAAGATATTCTATAAAAAAGAAGCAAATTGAATTCCGGTCAATTGGACATAATTTTAACTAAATTGCTTTACCCCAGCCTTAATTGCCAAAATTTACAGCAAATTTTCAAAATTTAACACAACACATAATTTATTAAAATAATTCATTTGAAATTAATTTAACTTATTTTAATGTTCAACTATATCAAATTAAT
>Ga0325403_1002991_pt1 | contig 15238 bp, 17 predicted proteins | sample PopdelMetagenome_19_FD_205665 | JGI IMG/M metagenome (GOLD analysis project Ga0325403, IMG submission 205665) | Populus deltoides microbial communities from Bellville, Georgia, United States - Xylem-PdKOR-R4 | ecosystem: Host-associated > Plants > Phyllosphere > Stem > Wood/Secondary xylem...
GGAAAAATGGTAGGTTGGACGTTGGATTTTTCGGGATATCTTGATAAGAGATCAAGAAGAAAGTTGTATGTTCATTTGATATGTTTAACTTCAAACTAATATCTATCAAACCATTGTTGTTTCCACCGAAGTAAATGTGGTTGAGGAAGGAGCTTAATCTTGCCTGGTTTCAAGCATTTTTTTTAAAGCTTGACATATCTATTTCAACAACAAATTGTTAAGAAATATATTTATTTTATTTTATTTATTAAAGATAGAATAATATTTTTATTTTAATTTATATATAATTTTTTTGTACTTAAATTAACGTAATTTTTTCAGAATAAAGTGATTATGCAATATCAATTAAACCCTAGTCTCCTCCTCTTTTACTTTTGTATTTCTCTTTGTTTAATTTGGATTGTTTAACATAGTATCAAATCATTGTTTTATGAAATGAGACTTAATCTCAAACATAATTTTCACGGATCCAACTCTGTAGTGAGTTGGTCGGGGATTTGCAGGGGGCAACAAGCCCTTACTGGGGTTCGGGTAAAGAGAGGATATTTGTTCAGTTTTTGCAATCTGTTATTTCGTCCTTCCTTCAGTTTCTGCAATTTAGTATTTTGTCTTCCCTCCAATTTCTGCAATCTGGTATTTGCATCCTTTTTTTTATTACTGATTATGGCTGCTAAAAGAAACGAGTCACTTTAGTCTATGAGTGTGAGGTTGGATGGAAAGAATTATTCGTATTGGAGTTATGTGATGAAAAATTTTCTTAAAGGTAAAAAGATGTGGAGATATGTTAGTGAAACTTATGTGTTACCTAGGAGTACTGATGAGGGTTATGCTACTTTGATACATGCTTGGAAAGCAAACAATGTAAAGATTATTACTTAGATTAACAATTTTGTTGAGTATTTCATAGGTACGTAGTTGGTGAAGTATGAGACAACAAAGAAAATTTAGGATCATCTACAAAGGTTATCCACGCAATCAAATTTTACAAAGCAATATCAATTAGAGAATGACATATGAGCTCTTCACTAAAAAAATATGAGTATTCAGAAGTTTTATTCTGCTATGATAGAATTTTAGGATCAATTGACTCTTACATAATCGGCATAATTAAAGGCATGTGGTGCTTATATTACTTGTAGAAAGCAGCATGATTGGTACAGTTTTTAACGGTACTTCGAAGTGATTTTAAAGGACTTAGAGGTTCAATTTTGCATCGTTCTCCACTATTTTCTGTCGACTCTATTGTCAGTGAGTTATTGGTTGAAGAAATACGTCTTCATTCTTATTATAAAAATAAAATTCTTTCTGCTTATAATCCTTCTGTACTAACAGTACCCTCAACCCCATTATTTAATCATTAGAATAAGCCTTACAAGTTTTTATAAGCAGAAAGGTCATTGGAAGATTTAGTGTTCCAAAGTTAAGATAGCAGAATCAAGCTTGGAAGCTTGATAGCCAGTCACAATCTAAGGCTTATAAACCACCACATCGCAACCACAATACTACAGCAGTAGTTTCATCAGGTTCTATCACCGATCCTAGTACTCTCGCCAAGCAATTTCAGAAGTTTTTCTCCTTATAGCCACAAGTAATGTTTGTTTCTTGTTTTGACTGCTGATGACACTCCCATGCCCTTAACAGATGTTGGTTTTATTATCACACCTCACTCTTCTCTCCCTAATATTTATCTTATTTCGAAACTCAGATTGAATCTTGCTTTTATTTGTCAGTTATGTAAGTCTGGTAATTATTTAGTTATTTTTTCCTCTTTTTTTTGTTGTGTACATGATCTGCAATATCAGAAACTGATTAAGATAGACCGCAAAGAGAAGGGACTATATATTTTAGATGAGTCAAAAGTGTTAGTTGTTGTTATTGTTGCTATTACTACTACTAGTGTTGATTTATCTTATTTTCATTTAACTCCTTCCTCTTCTAGTTTTTTTATGGCATTCTTGTTTAGATCATGCTTCGTCTTCTCGTTTGAGATTTTTAGCATCCACAAAAGCTTTAGAAAATTTGCAAACTTGTGATATTTCTTATTGTAGTGGATGTAAACAGACTAAATTTTCCGTATCTTTTAATCAAAGTATTTTTGTTTCTTCTTCTTCATTTGATTTGATTCATTCTGATATATGGGTACCTTTTCTTGGTGCCGCTAAAGGAGGGTCTAAATATTATGTTTTTTTTATTGATGATCATACTTGTTATGGTTGAGTTTAATGAAACATCGTTCTAAATTCTTTGAGATAAATACATTCTTTCAAGCTCTTGTCAAAACTCAGCATTCTGTTGTTATCAAATGTTTTAGGTGTGATTTTGGTGGAGAATACACCTGTAACAAATTTTATGAGTTGTTTGCCTTAAAAGGAACCATTCATCAAACTTCGTGTACAGATACTCTTGAGCAAAATGGAGTTAGTGAAAGAAAACATAGGTACATTGTCGAAACTGTTCATTCTCTCTTGTTGTCTACTTCTGTTCCTAGTAAATTATGGGGAGAAGTTGTGCTTACTACTGTAACTTTGATTAATACAATTTTATCTTCTTAGATTTCAGGTTTTTCTCCTTTTAAAAAATGGTAGGCGTATACCCCTGATTATTCCTTCTTTAGAGTTTTTGGTTATACTTGTTTCGATTTTCGTCTTCATATAGAACATAGTAAGTTATCCTCTCGATCTGTTATTTATGTCTTTCTTAGTTATGGTACAGGTAAAATGGAGTATCGTTGTTTTGATCTAATAACTTAAAAACTTTATATGTCTCGTCATGTTGTCTTTCTCGAGCATATACCTTTCTTTTCTATTTCATCCACTACTTATAGCTTGACTAGACCTCATGTTATTCGTATAGATTTTTTTTTAAGATTCTGATACTTTATCATCTTAGGTTCCTAATACCTCAAATACTCCTCCTCATGTTTAACCAATTCGTACTAATCATTATGCAGGTATTGGCACTTTACTCTCTAACACACTTGAAACTCCATTCTCCATTACGGTCACTTCAATTCCGTTTGAGATTGTGGATCTATATTTACGTCAATCCGTACACATTTGTAAGTCCACAAAGTTACTAGATTTTGATTATTCTTATTATTCTTCATCATTTACTTCCTTTTTAGCTTCTATTCATTGTCTCTCTAAGTATACATGAGGAACTTTCTACTTTACATAAGACAGATACTTAAGATTTGGTTCTTCTACCTCCTAGTAAGAGTGTTGTTGATTGTCATTGGGTATATAAGATCAAGATTAATTTCGATGGGTCTATTGAGTGATACAAAGTTAGTTTGGTTGCAAAAAAATACTCAACAGTATGGTATGGATTATGAGGAGACATTTTTTTCTATTGCAAAAATAACTATTATTCATACTCTTATTGGAGTAATTTCAGTTCGTCAATGACATATCTCTCAACTTGATGTTAAAAATGTCAGTCTTTAATGGAGATCTTCAAGAAAAAGTTTATATAGCATCCCTTCTTGGTATTTCACATGACTCTCAATATGTTTGTAAGCTCAAGAAAGCGTTATATGGTCTCAAACAAGCACCTCGTGCTTGGTTTGAGAAATTTTCTATTTGATCTCTTCTCTTTAATTTATTTCTAGTAGTCATGATTTTGCTCTTTTTGTTAAGTGCACTGATGCAGCTCGTATCATTCTGTCTTTATATATTGATGACATGATTATTATTGGTGATGACATTGATGGTATTTCAGTTTTGAAGGATATGAGTTATTTATGATATTTCGTAAGTATTGAGGTAGCCTTTCACCCAGAGATTACCTTCTTTCTCAATCAAAATATGTTACAGATATTCTTAAGTGGGCCAAACTTACTGATAATAAGATTGTAGATACTCCCTTTGAAGTTAACACAAAATATTCTTTTTCTGATGATTTACCTTCGTTAGATCCTACTTTATATCGTGCTATTGTTGAGAGCTTGGTATATCTTACTATTACTCATCCAAATATTGCATATGTTGTTCATCTTATTGGTCAATTTGTTGTTTCTCCTACTACCGTTCATTGGGCAGCTATGCTTTGTATTTTGCGATATCTTCGAGATACAGTCTCTCACAGTCTTTTACTTCCATCCACCTTTTCCTTGGAGCGACGTGCATACTCTAATGCTGATCATGGTAGTGATCCCATAGATCGCAAGTTTGTTACTGGTTTATGTATCTTTTTAGGTGATTCTCTTATTTTTTGGAAGAGCAAGAAACAATCTATTATTTCTCAATCTTCAACCGAAGCAGAATATTATGCTATGACATCTATTATCAAAAAGATTTTTTGGTTATGTTGGTTACTTGTAAATATCGGAGTCTCATTTTCTCATCCTACCCCTATGTATTATGACAACCAGAGTTCTATTTAGATTGCTCACAACTCAGTTTTTCATGAATAAACTAAACACATTAAGATCGATTGTCATCTTACTCGTCATCATTTGAAGCATGACATCATTACTTTACCTTTTGTTTCTTCTTCTTTTTTACAGATTACAGATTTCTTTACCAAGTCGCATTCTATTTCCCGTTCTTGTTTTCTAGTTGGCAAACTCACAATGTGGCAGCTACAAGCGTCAAACCTAACATCATGAGTTTGTGGGGAGATTTTAATAAATATATTTTGTTTTGTTTTATTTATTAAGAGTAGAATAATATTTTTATTTTAACCTATATATAATCTCTTTGTATTTAGGTTAACATAACTTTTTCAGAATAAAGTGATCATACAATAATAATGAAACTCTAACCTTCTTCTTTTATTTTATGTATTTCTCTTTGTTTAATTTAGGTTGTTTAATAGAAATAATGTCTTGCTAAATTGAATTCAAACTTATCAATTCTTCGTTTCACTACAAGGATTTCCATGAAATTTGAATGGTAATGAAACTCTGCTTGTTTAAAGGCTTTGTTTTTATAGCCACAGATTTTTCATTTAGCATTTTTTTTTCTAGTACTGTTGCACCCAGTAATTATCACTAGCATCTGTCTGCAGGATTCTTTTGCCATAAGAAAGGATTTGTAGAGATGGTAGATTGTGTGCTATTAGCTGGAGTTATTGAAGTGTTTATGAATGAATAGTTTATCATTGTACCATTGCTATGATTCCTTATTTAACAAAGAGGATAGGATATTCCTTTGTTATATGATATGAGGAACAAAGTCTACCACATAGTTGACTATACCTAAGAATTGCTATCATAAACCTGATGAGGTCAAACTTTGAAAATATGGCTGCTTCAGGAGTTTTTGTAAAAGGACTTCTTTCCTTAGAATAGGAAATTCAAGATTTGCCAGAAAGTCATTGAGAGGCTTGTAATCAATAACACATTTGAGTTTTCTCCTGAGTTGTTTAGTTATGTTATTGACATACAATGCTTGGCATGCTCATTAAGATTTGGTATCTCCATTCCTTTTGAATGCTAGGGTAATGAAGAATTATGGATTGGTTTAAAGAGGTTGAGGACACTTTTGGAGGAACTTTGAATGAGATTATATACATTAAGTTTGCACAATTTATATAATGAAAGCTACAAATGTTTCTATTAAAAACAAGTTGGGAATGCTTGTTCATGGAAGAATATGGCTCATGTATCTGAGATTGTGGGTACCCCAATGAACTTTATCAAATTTCTAGATTATATCAAACCTAGTAAGAAGATCTTTTCCTGAAAGATTATAACCAAGTAAACCGTGGGTGACAGAATAGTCAAGAAATAACTTAATGATAATAGGTCTTGATATCTTTTTTAGGACAAAAGCCTCGTTATTTGTTGTCTTAACTACCCAATAAGTGTCTTCTCATAGATGAGATGGAAGAATTATGGGTTTTGTTATGAAGGTAGTTGCACCAGTGTCAAACACTACACCATTATACAGTTTTACCGATGGACTAATTCCGTCGGTGACAGGAATGAACTCCGTCGGTAAAATAATTACTGATGATTTCATCGACGAAACACGTCCGTCGGTATAATAGTCGTTGGTAACTCCCCTTTTCATCGCTAATTTTGTTGCAAATAAAAAAACCACCCACCAACGGAACACTGACAGTCTTACAGTCTGAATTTTTAATGGTAATTACCGACGGATTATCCATTGGGAATTATGGCATCGGTGGTAATTGTGTGGCAACTCTCTGTGAAATACCGATGGAAATTATCCGTCGGTAAAGCCATCTGTATTTAATCGCTGACGAAATATTTTCGTTGGTCATTATGGCATGGGTTGTAATTATTTGGCAACTCTATGTGAAAAACCGAATGAAATTATCCGTCGGTAAACCCGACGGTATGTATCTAAAATATATATATATATATATATATATATATATATATATATATATATATATATATAGTAAAAGCTTAATAAACAAATAAAATTGGATTAAACATTAAAAATATAAAAATAATGTTAAATAATATTCATCCAAATATTCATAACAAATTTAAAGTGTTTAAAAAACAAAATTAAACTAGAATAGCTAGAATAGCGGAGGAGGATATATATATAAAAAATAATTTATTAATAGTAAAAGCTTAATAAACAAATAAAATTGGATTAAAAATTAAAAATATAAAAATAATGTTAAATAATATTCATTCAAATATTCATAACAAATTTAAAGTGTTTAAAAAACAAAATTAAACTAGAATAGCGGAGGAGGAGGAGGAGGAGGAGGCTGGTTGTTTCCAGGACCGTATGGCAAAAAAGGAGCTGCACAAGTATCATTACCCATTTTTAATCTCATCTCCATGACTACTTGACGGAGCTCATCATAATTCATCGAGAGTTGTTGATATTGTTGTTTCAAGGCAATGAACTCCTCAAACTGGGTGCTCGATACTGATGGAGAGCTCCCAACAGTTGAGACATTACGAGCCGAACACAAGTTTTCAGCCGTAGTGTTGGAGAGCCCGTAGACCTGATTTTTATCGGGTCCACTAGACGATCCCACCTCCATCCATAAATCTGGATCGAAATTTGGATGGGTTAAAGGATTGTCCCCATATCTCTCCCTCAACTGGCTATTATAGGTCTCCTGAAAATTTTTAAAAAAATCATCATATGCAATTCAAGATGCAATTTAAGAAATAAGAACTTACAAAATAAAATGAATGAACGAACATACCACGAAATGCTGAGCATAGTTGTCCACGAACTGCTGCACCCCCTTTTGGCGGTCTTAACTTCGCACATGCGTCTCTACAAACAGCTCCATTGGACTTGACTCACGTCCAAGAGACGCAGCCTGTAAAGAAAAAATAGTTTGAAAGTTAAATATATTATAAGGAACGACAAATTAATTAACGATATATTTCATTAAAATTAATCTTACCATCCGCTTTGCATGTGCGCTGAATGGGACGGATCCGCCAGTGTGCGTGGTCACCGAACCATGAATTTGCCGGTTTCGGTTGTTGGCGCCGAACTGTGAGTGCCATGAGAACCGCTTTGAGGTCACGTGCTCAATATATGCCGTCCATATTTCCCCTGAGATGAAAGGCGGTTTGAATTCCCGTCAAACCGCCACCTCATTCCATCCTTCAAGACTGTTATCCCTCCCATGTCTTTTTTATTTTTTTTTTGTGTCATACCAAAAATCACGCAACCTACTTCCATAGTAACAAATTAGAATTTAAAACATAAAATTATAAAACAAAAATAAATATTATTTTTGATGTTACCTAGTTACCGCGTGATTCTCTCATACCCTCCTCACAACATTATTGTTCGCCCTATCCCACTCAAATTTGTTTCGTGTATATAAATAATTCATATAAAATAAAAATAGTGCAAGATATAAAATTACAAAAATCATTTATTAAAAATAAAATGGAAATTAAAAATTAACACCGACCTGAAATTGCTTAAACTATGCATCGATTTTAGGTTTCCACTCAGGATGTCTGGAAACCTGGCTCCATTGAAACAATTGAATCTCCATCGATGATTTAAACACCAATGTTATAGCCCTTGCAGCCTCAATGTTTGTGAACCTGAAATTAAATAAAAGTAATAATATTAATTAGTTGTTCATAAATTATGTTATAAGTATATATATAAAAAAAAACTAAAACCTAAACAAACTTACATTAAGAGGTCATCTTTCCATTGTGTCTGGTACTTGCGGGTGAATTGACCCCGCTGTGAAGGCACACCACTTCGGTGCTATGAAACTGCACTAGAAGAGGCAGCATCACATGTTGGCGTAGATTTCTCGCCATGATTAGCGCCTAAAGATACATCCTCCTCGCTGCTAGAAGAACTAGCTGCAACCGTCTGTTGACGACTTGCCGTAGATTTCATTCTACACATCTACACAAATTTATACGAATAATTACATAATTAACTTCGATTATTTAAAAATAATTCGACAAAGTCTCCCCTATACTAGGAGGTCTCAAGTTATCGACAAAATCATATGACACTTCCAATTTTATTTCACATCTCGATCCAATCATCCTGGATCTCAATCCAGCTCAGAAAACATCTTATTCAATAACATCATATAATGAAATTCAAGTAAAAGAATCAATTTCAACTATGAACATTCATTGTTAAATTGGTACTTAGAGTTACAAACATTAGATTAAAATCATACATTCAAATTTACGGATTAATATTACATTTCAAGTTTTAGGAGACAAGACTCTTAATTTATAAATAATTACATGGTCAAAAGCAAAAGGTAACTAAATCAATATCATTCCTAACACGACCCTAATGGATCTCAAAATAGAAATTAATGTGTACACATAAATATAAAAATATAATAACAAGCAATAACAATGATAGGTAAACAATAATATCCTAAAATTAAGATAAATTAATTAAATTTAATTCTATATTTCAATTAACATTTAAAACATAAATTCAACAATAACAATTATAGCAATACAAACAATAGTATCCTAAATTAAGATAAACTAATTAAATGTAATTCTATATATAAATTAACATTTTTAATATAAATTCAACAATAACAATTATAGCAATACAAACAATAATATCATAAAATTAATAAATAAAATAAAAAAACTAAAAAAACACTATACAAAACAACCTAAACACAAAACAAACAATACACAAAACTAAAAAACACTATATCAATTCAAAATAAATTTAGGAATGAAAAATACTTACCTTAATAAGGTGTTGAATTTAAGATTTTATCTACAAACAATACACAAAACAAAGAACACCAAAAATATTAATCATAATTAAAATTAAAAAAAAATACAAAGATAAAGAAAAAAGAATACATAACTTTTAAAACTACCACCAAAACAATAAAATCTCTTCCAAAAGCCAAATAGAAATGGAGAGGAGAAGAGAAACGGAGAGGAGAGGAGAAATGGAGAAGAAGAGAAATGGAGCCGTGAGGAAAAAATAAAAAAAATGGGGAACGGGGGGGTTTATATATCAATATTTCCAACAGAATTACCGATGGAAATTTATTGTTGTCGGTGGCATTAAATTCCATCGGTAATACCGTTGGAAATTAATTGATATGCGTACCAAAAAATTTTGAAAATCCTGCCAGACTTTTCGATCCGTCGGTACGTGTGCCGACGGACACACGTCTGACATGCGTGCTCTTCAGGATGAGCGTAATCCGTCGGTGATTCCGTCGATAAAACCGTCAGTGAATCTGTCGGTGATTGTGGCATAATCCCGTAAATTTTTTTCAACTCTCTATGAAATACCGACAGGTTATATTCTGTCGGTGATTGTGGCACAATCCCATAAATTGTTTTCAACTCTCTGTGAAATACCGACGGGTTATATTTCGTCGGTGTACTCGTCGGTGAAACTGTCAATATTTCTTATTTTTTTGTGTATTTCTATCACAAAATCTTGAATTGCAATTTTACAGCACACACAGCACAATAACAAGAGCTGACCATTAAAGAAGAATAAATATTTCATGTTCCAAAATATTACATTATAAAAATAAGGTTTTAAAACATTTTTAGTTAGTCAGAATTTTCATCTTCGTCCTCAATTGAATTGTTATCATCAGCTTCATCGCACTCTTCAATTTCATTATCATCTTCTTCAACAACATTCTTTTTTCCACTAGTAGAGCTCAAAACAACATTTAACTCCTATGCGTCAACATCAACAAGACTATTGTTGAAAATAAGAAAATTTGAGTTTGCTTCTAAGTCAATCGAAGGAGCAACTCGGTATGGTTTAACCAACTCACTAGCTTGAAAGACTTCATCTATCACACTTGTGTCTTCGTTCTCATCCTGAATAACCTCGACACGATCCTTGGGTTTTGTTTTTAAAACGGATAACCAATCAACTCTTGATTGGTCCTTTATAAAGGAAGGGGTGTATGTGTAATAAACTTGTTGGCATTGCTTTGCGAAAACAAAGACGTCATTTATGTTGCGGTGTCTAGCTTTTGAGTTGATTTCAACGAGACCATAGTGAGGATCTACTCTGATTCCTCTGTCAATTGTGTCATACCAATAGCATTTGAATAAAAACACTCTATTTTGCTCGCTATGATATTGCAGTTCGATGACCTCTTCCAATCTACCATAGTAGTCAACTTCAAACTCACTAGGAGCCGATCCCTTGATACAAGCACCGCTATTATATGTCTTTCTTCCATGCCCGTATTCTTCAGTATGAAAGACATATCCATTGACAAAATACTCGTTATAACACTTGACTTTTCTTTCGGGGCCCAGGCCTAGTAAAGACAATGAAATAGCAGCACTACCTCCCATTTGATAAACCTAGCTTGTAAATTAAATACAACAATAATCAACAAACGGATATTATGTAATATTGACTAAAATTAATTACATTGCAAGAGATAATGAGTTTGTGATAGGACTTACATGTGTTCTAAACCATGTGGCAAATTGTTCATCTTATAATTGAAAGATCTGATATTCGGTCAACTGTGAGTTATTGGACAGTAAGTATTGTCGATGTTGTCTGCAAGGTTGTTCCAAATTATATGAGTGTATGGTATCACAAAACATAAATAGTACACTCTTGACAAAGTTTAAGTCGAACATCTACTTACTTAATAAAAGGTCTCAACTCATCACAGTTAAATAAGACATAATTGTGTGCTTGTCTAAACTCTATTTCAGACAAATATCTTCCCCTCATGACATTTTTAGGTGTGGGTCGTCCAGGATTGGAGAATATTGACAAGTTCCCACTTGAAGGCACTTCACCACCATCATCATGCCATGGAACACGGTTGATCCTCATTCTCAAATGAGGTTCGAAATAGTATGAGATAAATGTTGAGATCTCCTCAACAATATAGGCCTCACATATTGACGCCTCAACATGCGCCTTGTTCTTAACCTTTTTTAAAAAATTAAACAAGTACCTACATAAATATATATATATATAATAAAAAATTATCAATTAAAAAAATTAAAATAAAAACATTTAATTATGAATTAAATAGCTCCTGTCATATCTAACCTCTCGAATGGATACATTCATCTGTACTGGACTGGTCCTCCAACTTTTACCTTAAACGGTAAATGTACGGGTAAATGCTCCATTGAGTCAAAAAATGATGGAGAGAATATCATCTCAAGTTTGCATATTGTCTCGACGATATTCTTTTCAAGCCTTTCAATGTGATCAACATTCAACTTGTTGGAGCATATGTCTCTGAAGAATTGACTGATCTCCGTTAGTGCATCCCATATCCCCTTTGGCAACAAATCACGAAAAGTTAATGGGATGAGTGTTTGCATAAACACATGGCAGTCATGACTCTTCATTTCATATAATCTACATTCCTCCGTATTAACCAGCCTTGATATGTTCGAGGCATGTCCATCAGGGAAACGCAGACTCTTAAGCCATTTGTAGACTAGTAGTTGTGCGTTTTTCTCTAACACGAAGCTTGCTCTTGGTTTTGCGACCCGTGACCCATCACGAACCAACTCCGTATTTTTACGGTTATAGAACAGCGCTACATCTAATCTAGCCTTGATGTTGTCCTTTGTCTTCCCTTTCACATCCATGACGGTGTTGAAAATGTTCTCAAACACGTTCTTTTCAATGTGCATGACGTCAAGGTTATGGCAGAGAAGATTGGTCTTCTAAAAAGGAAGCTCCCAAAAGATACTTCGCTTCACCCAATTATGGGTCAAACCAAAACCAGGAAACTTCTGCTTACCTGATTGGAGATCAAAGATAATGTCACCGTACTCTGACACAACATCAAACAATTCTTCACTGGAAAGACGTGGGGGTGCAACATCCTTTTCAACTCTGCCAACAAAGAAATCATTTATGTTCTTTCTATACCTGTGATTCGGCGGCAACAAATGACAGTAACAGTCAAAAAAAGAAGCTTTACCCCTGTTTGTTAGCGTGAATGCCTTGTTGTTCTCCATACAGTATAGACATGCTAGCTTTCCATGCGTGCTCCAACCAGAAACCATTCCATAAGCTGGAAAATCATTGATAGTCCACATCAAAGCCACTCTCATAACAAAATACTGTTTCCTCGAGATGTCATAAGTCAAAGCTCTAGAGGACCACAACTACGTCAACTCATCAATCAACGGATGAAGACAAACATCTATATTCCACCCCGGACTACTCGGACCTGGTATGACCATAGATAAAAACATGAACTCCAGCCTCATACACATCCCCGGTGGCAAGTTATAAATAGTCAGTATGACCGGCCAATAAGAATAAGGAGCAGCAAATGACCTAAATGGGTTAAATCCATCTATACACAACCCAAGACGCACGTTCCTTGATTCAACTGAAAAGTGAGGATGCACACTTTTAAAGTGTTTCCAGGCTTCACCATCACAAGGATGAACCATCACTCCATCAACCGCATGGTGTGATTGGTGCCATATCATGTGCTCAGCAGTTCTTGGTGACATGAATAACCTCTGCAATCTAGGTGTGATTGAGAAGTATTTAAGTTTTTTATATGCCACGAGAGTCTTCCCTCTACCAATTCTGGGTTTGTAACGGGAATGCCCGCATGTCATGCACTCGGTCATCTCAGCATTTTCAAGGTAGTATAACATGCAAAAGTTAAGGTATATATCAATTTTCTGGTATCCTAAACCGAGGGGTTTCATCATGGACTTGGCAGCATAGAAGTTCTCTTTCAACCTGTTTCTTTCAGGTAAAATGCTTCTCGCCCATTCAATAATCTTGTCATAACCGGCCTCACTCAACCCGTGATCTGACTTGATGGTGAACACCTATGCTAAGGCCGATAATTTACCGTGGTTCGTCAGAATCTTTCAACAGATCAAAAAACCTTACTGCATCTGCGTTAGGTTCTTCTTCTACGATTAAACATTCCCTGACATTACCTTCACTCATTCTCATTGCATCCATAACCATATTTCTGTAAGGATTACTATTCTCATTTCCAACTTCATGCATGTTGCTAGCACTAGAAGTTGACCCAACCACCTGTTCTTTCATGCTCTTATCAGGAACAAATAGTTTTCCGTGTACATACCAACACAGGTAATTCTCCATGAACCCTTTGGTTAGAAGACGCATCGTTACAACATCTTGATGCAGAAATTTTAAATTTTTACACTTCCTGCATGGATACCTAATATCGCCATCAGTAAAATTCCTCGAAATAGATGTTGTGAAATTAATAAAACCCTAGGTACCATTACAATAATCCATCCTCCGCAATCCTTGGGGTGAGTCCCAATACATTTATGAACGATCATCCATGACTTCTATTGAACATCTATAAAACATAACAAAAATATTGGTTTTCCCCAACATTATCCAACAAACTAAAACAACACTTATGTTAAATATTCATTATCAATTATCAACTATCAACGTTATACATACAAATTTATACATGTATAAATTTACGGAAATCACAACTTCGAAATATAATTGATAACAATTAAAAAAGACCCGTTAATTCGGTGTAATTCAAACAAAATTTCAACAATTTACAAACAAATATAATTTGACAAAATCTAAAATAAACTATAACAACTACAAAATTATACATTCATACTACAAGTTTCTTTGACAAATAACAATCAAACAAGTACCTACGTTAACAAAATACATATACTAAAAAAACAATAAAATTCACATTTAAATGTTAAAACTAAAAAGGATAGATTTACTTACAAAAAATGATAAAATCCACAAGAAACGGATATTGTGACCACGTACAAAGTATAAGAAACTTGAGTGCTTGTGTTGAGATTAGTGGAGAGTTGGGATGGGTGGTTGGCTGTAATTTGGGAGGGGAGATGTGGGAAGGGAAAGAAGAAGGAGAAACAGAGAAAGAGAGTGTCGGCAAAGGGGGTGTGTATATAATGGCTTTTACTGATGGAATCATCGATGGAATCTATCTGTCGGTATTTCCATCGGTGACAATGTCATGTCACTGTACGACTATCTCAGTTTGAATCCCTCGGTCATTCCGTCGGTAAAATTGTCTAAAAAAACTCTACGTCACCGCATTGTTGCATCTTTCCGAACAAACTTTATAGGCCATCGGGGATCCAGTCGGTATATACCGACGGAAATATTTCGTCGGTATCTTCGATGGATTTATACCGTCGGTATATACCGACAGATTTTGAGATGGAATTATTTCCGTCCGTAATAATTACCGATGAAGAAATTCCGTCGATAATTTTGTTGGTTTTTGCCGGTTTTTTGGTGGTGAAACAATGCAATAACCTTTATAAGTTTTGCATATTTCTCTATCAGGATGTGGATTTTTTCCAAAAAAATTGATATGGTTGCTAGCATGTCGAGGGGGTTGAGGGCCGTAATAGATATCATATGGACCTCTTCTTCATTGGAGATAGCAAAAACAGTTCCGGTGAAGCTTTCTCTTCTTCATCAAATGGCAAAAGCTAACAGTTGCTTCATCTATATGCAGAAAAAAAGAGTCATTTTGCCAATCATGTTTACAGCAACATGAACGAGATAAGATCCTGAATAATATATATATATATATATATATATATATATATATATATATATGTGGTGTTACAGGTTTGGTTGTTGGAGAGTTTGTCTTTCAAGCAAACGAGAACGAGGAAAAATAAATGGTGATCGGGAGGAAAAATAAATGGTGATCGGGCCCAGAATTTCTCGCAGAGGTAGCTAGCCAGCCGCACGTTTTCTTTCCTCAAATAGTCAAGATAGATAAGAAAACAGCAATGAATAGTAAACTAAGCATCGAG
>Ga0325403_1002992_pt1 | contig 15233 bp, 8 predicted proteins | sample PopdelMetagenome_19_FD_205665 | JGI IMG/M metagenome (GOLD analysis project Ga0325403, IMG submission 205665) | Populus deltoides microbial communities from Bellville, Georgia, United States - Xylem-PdKOR-R4 | ecosystem: Host-associated > Plants > Phyllosphere > Stem > Wood/Secondary xylem...
TTCTTGAATAACTTGTATTTTCTCCAGCACTTCATTGCATGAATCAAGCAATTTGATGCTGCCATCATCAAGATATTCCTCAATGGATTTTCGACTTGATTCTTGTCGATACAAGGCATCGCCAATAGTGGTGCTTTTGAGTGACTCCAGTGCTATCTTCTGGGTGTTGATTGATGCATCAAGGGCATGACATAGCCAATGCTGATCAGAAACAGTTGGTGGTAAAAGGGTTACTAACTCTGCCGTGAGGTGGTGGTCAAATGGGGTTATGATAGGCAAAGGAGCGACTGCCGCAGAAGCCGATAGCCTCGCCGGAATCCCCATGGAGAGGGTTTTAAAAATTGATAATGGTTTCATATTTCTTAATCTTTTTCAGGCTTTGTAGTGCTAGAGTGCGGGAGGTGGCCTTTGTCCTCTATTTATACTGCTAATTGTTTGCATGTCTAATTTACACGTGTCAAATAATAAATAATTGTCCACTTTATGTCTTTTTCAATGATAAGCATTAAGCAATCATGACATGAAAGTGATAGGTAACATGATAGAAAATTCGTGGAAGAGACGCACCCAGAAATGTCATGATCATAAACGTTATGTTTGATTTTATATTTTAAAAATATTTTTAAAAAGTTTAAATTTTTAATTTTTTTTATTTTAAATTAATATTTTTTTAATGTTTTTAAATCATTTTAAAATAATAATTGATATAATTATGATGTTTTGGATATTGTGTTCATCAAAAAAAAAAAAACTTTTTAATAAAGTTTAACCTAATATGGAAATATGCTTTTTCTATACTTTTTTTTATATACAGATTGATCAAAAACGTTTTATTTATACAGAAGTTGTTCTAAATAAACTACTTTTCAATTTAACTAACAATGATTAGAGCAAAAATAAGAAGAATTGAAGAAGAAAGAAAGAAGAAGCAACTTGGATACAACAACGAAGATAGTGATGTACAATTATTGGAGGCATTACCCCCAAAATAAGAACAAGCGATATCATTGAGTGAATGTTAATAAAATTAAGTGAAGAAGAATGATGGGATGTAACAAATATTTGACAAAACAATGCAACAAGTGTTTGAATAGGAGGTAATTTTAGTTTTTTAGTTTTTTTTTTTTTAAGATACAATACCCTTTAAGTACAAATCATACCTTCAAAAGTTAAAAAAACATGCTTTTTATGTGGATCCCACAAAATAAAGCTAAAATTACCTCTCATCCAAACACACACTAAATAGAATGTCGAACATCAAAGATATATTTGTGTGGATTTGGTTGATACAATATGCCTTTCATTTAGAAATGTTTAGATCATAGATATAAAAACTGGTAAGGGGTCAATTTAGATTTTATTTAGATTGATTAGATTTTAAATCAATTTAGATTTTTTATCGGAAAATGTTTTTCAATCTAAACTGATTAAAATTTTAAATTAATTAAATATTGAATTAACACATCAAGTTTATAACTATGATATGAACTTTAGAACAACGTGAAGGTGGGTAAGCTTGAACGAAGGTGGATCTAGACCATGAAAAAAAAATATAGCAATGGCAATGAAAAGGCAAGATCTTCCTAAGATTTAGTAGTTTGATTAATGCTTCAACATGGTTTTCTTGCACATGGCAAGCGCCCGATGCATGCATTTGCTGATGTTGCCATCCTGTTTGCCACGTTCAAGATATATCTGTTTGATAAAATATATATATATATACTTGCTTTTCATAAAATTAGAAGCATGTAGGGTGAACATAGTTGGAGGAGCTGATGGGAAAAATGCCATTAGATTGAAACCTAGATGCTGATAAAGAATTGGAAGATACTAAGTATATTGTTAGGCACTTCATAGTGGGTTAATATTATTTTTTAAAATGTTAAAAAATATAAAGTATAGAAAATATTTTAAGTTCTTTAAATTTAGTGACACCATTAAACTTAAACACTTTGAAGAATAATTATATATTTTAGTTGTCAGGAAAAAAAAAAGAAATGCAAACAATGAATCACTGACGACAATCCAATAATAATATGTTTATATGCGCCGTATCATGTTGAATAGAACACATCTGCACATCTATTTAAATGATGAATGACTAGATTTAATCATCGAAAGCATATCATGTGACTTTTTAATAGCACAAATATCACCTACTTATTGAAATATATGAAATATATACCAACAACTTTTTAAATAAAAAAAATAACATGAAAATTCTAAAACATATCTCATGTTTCTTTTAATTATATATCATTAATCTATATCTAAAATTACAATGACAACCCCGAATTATTTAACTTTCTTTATAATATTTGAAAGCAGGGAATAAAAGGTCAGAAAATCATGCACAATGGGTACATTAACCCCCCAACCGTACAGAAAATTGTACAAAATAATTGCCGATCTTTTATATATATATATATATATATATATATATATATGGGGGAGAACTATAAGCTAGTGCATGCATGTATGCTGATTAATTTATTAGCCGGCCAATTAAAGGCATTTTGCAAGACAATTAGAGAATATTTGATCGAAGTATAATGAAGAATCTATTCAGAAACCAAAACGATGGGGGGAAGAAAAAGACATTGAATTGTGCTTCTTATCGACAAAAACCAACTCTCTCATGGTATCATATAAACATAGAGTGAAAATCGCTACTGTGGAAGTGTTTGATGAGACAAATTGATGATCTATATAGCTCTTGTTGTTTAACCTAGAATTTTTTTATTTATCAAAAACTAAGTAGGTTTAGTTAATGTTTTTTTTATAAATTATTTTTTAATCAACATTAAAAAAAAAACCATTTATCTATTTCAATTTACTAGACACATCAAACTTAAACCATACAATCAACATAAATATTCTTGCTGAAGTGGATTAAGGGCCTGTTTGATATTATAATTGCGGTTATTTTTAAAAATGTTTTTGCACTTGAAAATACATCAAAATAATATTTTTTTATTTTAAAAAATTATTTTTAATATCAGTGTATCAAAATAATTTGAAAACACTAAAAAAATATTAATTTAAAGTAAAAAAAATAAAAAAAATAATTATTTTTTAAAATATTTTTAAAACTCAAAAATAAACCGAGAGTTTAAATTCAAAAAATAAAAAAACTAGGGCAAACCCAAAATCTATTAGATTGGCAACTTGAAGCGACAGAAGGGGCATGTCAAATTCCTCTCAAGCCACTGTATAATGCAAGTCTTATGGAGCTTATGAGAGCAAGGCAAGCCAGCAACCACAGTGCCGACTGCCATGCATGTTTTCCATTCATCATGGCGATGATCCCCATCATGTATTGTCGCCTCCTCCATTGAAACTAATAGCTTGGCTCTCTTGCTTCCTCCTTGAATACCTCTGCACACTCCCTCAGCTTTTGGCTTACCAACGACACCGTATTCAAAAATCCCTCGCTAGAAGACATTCTTATGATCTTGTAATAACGCTATATTATATGCTTTCTGGAATGAAAACTACTCTATGATTTCTTGATTAATTGAATAATTAATATTAAAGCTCTTCTCTATTTATCTATTTATATGGCATTCCTAATCCTAGTTGGAATTGGATTAAATTAAATTAGCGAAGCAAATCTCCTGTGAAAATAATATGGCATTCTTTCTAATCAATGTTTTCAAAATAATATATTTCTTCTAATTTATACAGAAAGAAAATTAATTTTCTTGGTGATAATTAATCTTTTTTTCAAAAATTTCTTCTACGAAAAAAATAGGAGCAGGAGTTCAGATACTTCAGCAATCCTTCATGTGGACCGTGGGCCTCTCCCTTGGGCTTTCACTTTGCTTAGGTAGCTTGTCCTAGAACCTGAATAGTTTAGTTCTTGGGGGTTACTCGGCCCTTAGCCCTTTTATTACCCAGAAAAGGAAGAGAATCTGTTAAAATATGATACGATTTATTTTTATTAGTACTTTTTTTTTAAAAAAAATCACAAATACATTCACTTGAACATACAAGATCTGTTTATGATACTATATAATTCTCATTCTCTAAAAATTAAAAATAAATAATGAAAAAAATACAAGTTGATTCATTCATACAAACTTTAATTATGCACTGCAAAACATAGGATTAAGTAATTCATTTAGTAATTAAAAAGATAAGGTTATTTATTTATTTATTCATTATTATCATTATTTTCAGGCTCAAATTTTGAGACCAATTGTAAAAAAAAAAAAATTCTATCAATTAAATTTCTTCATGTATTATTTTTACATGAAAGAATAAAATAAAATAGAAATAAATAATTTGAAAAATAAATAAACCTTCATATATTTTTTTACTAGTAAAAAATTGACACACATGATGAAATATTTAGGATATCTTGTCATAAATAAAAATTAACCACTAAATAATAACACGTGACATTGAAAAAGAACCTAAGAACCTCTACAAATTTATATTCATGAATAAAAAGTTTTCTTTTAAATAATAAAAAATAATAATTATTGAAGATAAAAAATTTATCTTTGAGCAAAGAAGCTCTATCAAAATCTCTCAAGTCTTCTTCATATGCATTTAAAGCCTACAATTAAAATCTTTCAACCTTCCTTCATCTATACTTGAAGTCTATAAAAAATAAAGTTCTGTTGGATCAAGTCTAAAAACCCCGTAAGAATTTTTTAACAACACTTTAAAAGCAAATCAAATGTACTTTTTAAAGCATTAAATCATAATATCTTACTCTGTAATTCATATCTAAATTTGTGTTCTTACAAAACATAAATTTTGGTTTGATTTTATAAATAAATAAAGTCACCACATATGAAATTTAAGAAAAAAATCAATGATTGTTTTATTTTTTTTAAGAATATTTTACATAAAAATTATACATACTCACATATTTTAATAAAATTAAATATTCATACAAGTGTATTTATTTAATTTCGGGTGTTTAAAATTATATCTACACCAATATTTAAGATAATTTATTAATTTCTTTCTTTAAATAACCAAACAAATATGAAAATCTATTTTTAAATTTAAAATCTAATTTAAAATTTTTAAATCATAAAATCAAAATTTTATTTGTCTAATTTGTTTTCTTCAGTTTTCCTATTCAAGAAAAGGAGAAGATACTGTTGATTGATTTCTTAATTAATTAAAATTAGAAATATCACACAAGAGATTGCAAGGTGATGTGAATTGGAATTTAATAGGGAGACATTCATGTATATCTTGATATATTTCTCAATTGTTTTAATCTATTTTCTTATCAGGATGAGAGTATCTAACACAAAACAGCAATAAATTAATTAGAAAGTAATAAAAAATATAAAAATAGATCTAAAATATAGATAGGTTTAATTTAATAAAGGAAAATTGGTCAGATAATATCCCGAGTAATTAAATTTAAACAAAACAAAAAGGAAAATAATAATTGTGATATATGAGAGAGGTCCGCCGACAAGTGATAGGTTTGACCTTTCCTTGGTGTCTCTGCCTGCTCCTCAGACACACAAATAAAAATGACTTGATTATAAAAACATAGTCCCTGTAGTTTATTATAAATATCTAGTTAGTCCTTATGAGTTCAAAACTATATATTTGATCCTTATTATTGTGCTTCCTATCCTTTTCTTCCATTTCATTTTTTCTAATTTTAAAAATAGAAAAAAATGAAAAAACAAGTAAATAATATGAAAATTTGTAAGAGAAAAGAAGGTTTTTTTTTTTTTTTAAAAAAACAAAAGGTGTGTTTGATTAATTTTATAGAAAAGAAAAGACATATCCAGAAGGAATTTAAACATGCTTAATCGAAAAGATATAAATCAAAACATAAAATAAATATGTATTTAAAATAGTTTTGAAATGAATTCTTTTTTAAATAAAAATTATATAAGACATGTCTCCTTTATCTCCACGGTCTGTTTTTCTTTTTCTTTTTTTTATCTTAAGATATTAACCATGTATTATTTAAATATTAAGTGAGTGTTTAATATTGTGATATAATATATTTTTTAAAACTATTTTTTGCTTAAAAATATATCAAATAGTTTTTTTTTAATTTTTGATATCAACACATTAAAACACATTTTTAAAAAGTATTTAGAACTAGAAGCTACTACCACACTTCTAAGAGTTTGTTTTGTATTGCGGTAACAATTACTTTTTAAAATGATTTTTGCTTGGAAATATATGGAAATGAAATTTTTTTATTTTTTTAAATTTATTTTCAATATCAACATATCAAAACCAATATAAAAACATAAAAAAATAATTTTAAGCAAAGAATTTTTTTTCTTTTCAAAAAAGCTTTTAAAATACAAAAACAAACAGGTTTAAATACTCTTTAAAATTAAACTTGATTTACATTAGTCAAGGATTATTAAGTAATTATAAAAACTAAAGGGACTGTTTAATTTTTTAAGACTAAAGAACTAATTTATAATTTACTCAATAAAAAATTATTATTTGAGCCGTCTCTCTTTTCCTCTTCCTTCCTCACAAAAACACCTCCTCCTCTCCCTGTCTCAGAAAACCCCCAAGACGAAGACCCAGATTTATGGATATTATGATAATCACAAGCAGCAGCAGCACAAGGGTTTCTTTGGATTTGACTGTTACATCAATAAATTTGGAGTCTTTTTCTATTTCTTCACCATTTTTTTCACCCTTTGATTGCTTGACCTTCTTTAACAACCTTCCTGGATAGCCAATTTTTCTTCCTTTTTCATATTTCTGATACCCCATAAGGAAAAACGAGGTACTTTCATCGCTTTTGGTTGTTCTTGATTAAAAACTTGTTAATTTATGAATACATATACAAGCAATTCTACTTCTTTTATGAATAATAAATCAAGGAGAGTCAAGTCCTCTGGGTGGGCTGCCTTTGACTTGAAACAGAGGCAGAAAGATGGTGAAGTTGATGGTAAGGATCCTTTTCCAGCTATTGGGGACCTGCCAGTTACTGGGGGTTTGAGGAGGAATGATGATGTTGGTGGTTTATCTTCAAAGTCTTTCTCTTCTGTGCTCCAACCTCCTGCTTCTGCTGGTTTTCCTGCTTTAAAGACACAGAATGTTAATAATTTGACCGCCAAAGTTGCTGATTTTTCTGCTGGTTATAGGGTTTCCGATAAGGTTATTGAGGAGAAGAATGGTGGGAGTGTTTTATTGGATTTGCAGAGGCTGAAAGAGATTCATGGCTGGGCTGATTTTAGCTTGATTGAGGATGTCATGGTCAGTGTGGATAATGATGCTGAAAAGGCTTGTGTTTTGTTGAATGGGATGGTTTCTAATGCTGACTTTGACGAGGATGAGGGAGCAAAATTTAACTCTGGTTTTCATAAGAGTCTTGCTGATGATATTGCTGATTTGAGCTCGACTCTTGAGGATGCTCTAAAAGATAATGATCATAACAATGATAATAACAGCATAGAATTGAGGGAGGATGTAGGTGTTTCCTCTTCAGTTGATGCTGCTGCGAACATGAAACTGATCTTGGGGCACTTGAAGTCTATACCTGTTGAGCCTGAATGGGAAGAGGATGATGTTTACTTGAGTCATCGAAAGAATGCTTTGAGAATGATGAGGTAAGTGTTTGCAATCCCTCTGCGTGTTCCTGAGTAGGATGATATACTTCTTTTTAAATGAATTTCATTGAATGCCTTGTTAGGCACTACTAGGCTGTAGGTATCAAACAGCGTAGTTATTATACTTGTCAATTGAAGACAACCGAGCTAGAACCTATGGGGCTGTGTAGCTCGACTTTATGTTGTCTGGGTTACATCACCTTATTCTCTTCATCATTTAAGTGCCCATATTGATATTACCTCGTTATTGTTCCCATGATTATGATTTAAGATTCATAAAAGTAAAGCATTTATCTTGAAATGCTTTGGTTTGGGAGGAGTTGCTTTTGTTATGATGATGTATTGAACTTTAAGAATGGCAACACCTGAAAGTCTCAAATTTTTTATTGAAAGGATGTCATGTTTGTAATTAAAGGATGTCTCGTTGTCAAAAGTCACATAGGAAAAGGGGGAGGGAGATACGGTTTCCACTTTGATAGCTATTTTGTAAGCTGTGTCAAAATACTGGAATTATAGAGATAGAGTTTCTGGTATTTTGAAGGTATGATGAGCATTTTGTTTTGAAGCTATGCCATCTCTTATTATATTGAGTTATACTAATACGTGAAATACATTCCTTTTATCTGTTGGCATGTTCTTGGTCTTTATAATGTTTTAGAAAATAGTATTTCTCAACTCATGGTCTGGAATTGCCTATGATAAGTATGTATTATTTGATTTTATTAAGGTCACATTAGATTTTGGGAATTCTCAAAACCTTCCATTGAACAGGTTAGCATCTCAACATTCCAGGGCTGCCACTAATGCCTTTTTAAGAAGGGATCATTTTTCTGCTCAGCAGCACTCATTGAGGGCTCGAGAGAAATGGTCGGCTGCTGAACAACTCAATGCTAAGGCAGCCAAGGAAATTTTAAGCATACGAAATAGTGACAATGATCCATGGAAATTAGACTTGCACGGTCTTCATGCAGCAGAGGCTGGTCAAGCCTTGCAAGAACACCTGCTAAAAATTGAGACCCTGGTTCCAAACAATAGGTCAATTTCTCCATGTAGAATAAAGACAAAGCATGGGATTTTACATTCTTCACCATTTGATGCCTTTAGTACTGTAGATGCAGAGAACTTGGATAAGCAGCAGGCAACATTTAGACAGAGGCCAACATCGTTACAAGTCATAACAGGTATATCACTTACCTCACTGAATATTAATGGATGTTTCTGTTCATTTGAACTTTAAAAACTATCAGTAATTGCTTTAAATCCACCTCAGTCCAGTTTAAGACAATTGTATACTGTATCAAGTGACATGGATGTGAATCTGGTCAATATTCAGATTCATCCCTTGTTATTGATGACCCCTTACTGTTTAATGTGTTATGATATGATAATTATTAACCATTGGCCCTTAAATCACATAACAAGCTCGCATGCATATCAAAGGGCTTGTTTTGTAAAACTGTCTTGGGCATATCATGTAGACGTTCACCCAACAATATACTAGACATCAGCACTTATTTTCTTCTATTCTACTGCAGGTGTAGGCAACCATAGCCGGGGGCAAGCTGCACTCCCAACAGCTGTGAAAAGTTTCCTCAATGATAACGGGTTAGAGATTCCCTCATCTCCTTCTTTCCTATCTGTTGTTCATACATTAGAAAGGAAAAAAATCACGTTCTAGTACACTTTTTTCACAGATATCGATTTGATGAGACGAGGCCAGGCGTGATCACTGTTAGGCCCAAATTCCGTCACAGATGAACTATCAACTAGTATACGAGAGTTCAGAATCATGTTATTTCACCCTGAGCCATAGATGCTACTTCATTGTTTTAGTTTGAGGGAATATTTCCGGCTTTGACTCAGCTTTGTATTATTAGTAAATGTTTGTTGAATGACACCCATGTATATTATTAGCTTGCATGATCTTTTTCTGTACTACGGAAATAATTGGCTCATTCCGTTATGGCAACCTCATAAATTATCGGGATCTGCCTCAATGTATTGCACCTGAGTTATTGGTGGATTGATTAATGTTCTTGCTTCTGGATGGATGTTTGTTTACTCTGATTCCTGATCTTTCCCATCTTGACAAAAATGATCACTACTAATGCAAATTGGATGTATAATCATTCTTTAAGAGAAGGGGGCGGAGATGGCTCGCCATTGTCAAGCATACCAGTTTCGGACAATCCCATACTTCAATTTCTTCTAGAGATTTGCATGTCAGATTTGCACTACAAATGCTTCTCAATTCTTGTAAATATTTCAGTATCAGAAATCTTAAACTTCGGCAGATGGGATCTATGATGGAGTACCCGCTGCAGCTGCTGTTGCTTTCTTCACCCATACCCCTTCTTCATGTGATCTTGTTCCTCTATCTCCTCTATCTTTTACAACCTTGAACTTCAATCCTCTCCAGGTTTCCGAGGTTTGGCAGCAAGACAAGAGGGAACAACTTCTTTATACTGCTACATCCAGAGCAATATAACTTTTTAAGACCAGAAAATATACCATTATAAGATGGCAATGATAATGGAGCAAAGCAGAAAGAAGAAGATAAAACAAAGCTAATCCATGCTAATGCAATCCTCAATGTTAATGAGCTCCAATTCAGTTGTATACTTTATCAAGGTACTGAAGATTTGCAGGTGAAATAACTTTCTGAAGCATGCTACTTCCTGTATGAGCATATCCTCTCCCATATATCCATTCCATTAGTGCAAATATTTGCAGGTGAGATTTGCAGCAAAATATTGCTCAACGATTAAAAAAAACATTGGATCAATATTAAATAAGAGGTTTTTCATCCTTAATCATTAAAGATTAACAAATAATTAAAAGCCAAAAAACTTTTAAAGCCAATCAAATTCTCATTTGAAATCCCATCTTTAAAAAGGCTGTATCATCCAATTCAACATTAATATAAAAAAAGTAGACAACTTAAAAAAATTTCTACAAATAATAAATAAACAGAGGAATTAAAACACGATGCTAATCAGTAATTCAATGATATATTATTTATATTAAGGGAAGAGACATATCCTACCAAATAGACTTTACAAAGGGAAGAAGGATATCCTTAGTGTTAGGATGCTCCCACTCCACTACTGACCCCTCTATTCTTTAGGATATATATCAATATCCTTAAGAGAAGGGGGAGGAGATGGCTGGCCATTTTCAAGCAACGAAAGACAAATTGGCATCCTCTTTAGCTTCTGGCATTTTCTTATCCAAAATTTTTTGATAGAATCGCAAATCAATTTTGAACTACAAATGCTTTTCTGTTCTGGTAATTCATACAATCTCATACTTCTTAACTTTGGGAGTTTGAATTCAGTGCTGCTGCTGAAGATTTCTTCACTCATAATCCTTTATTCATCTGATCTATTTCCTACTATCTCCTCCAGTTTCTCACAATCAAAAACTCTAATCTCTTCCAGGTTTACAGAAAATATATCATTATATAGCTAACTCCCCAATAAATACAGTCCAGCATTACGCCAATAATCTTCTTCTTTTCCGTTTTCAAACATGAGCTTGGATCTCTTTAAACGTGATGCTATCGATCCAGTGCTGTAGCCCTTCAGGCGAAAGGGATTCTCCTTGTTGTAGTCATAATCTTGATCAGACTGAGGTCTCGTTGTTGCTTCTGCTAACCCACGGCATGATCACAGTGGTTAATTTCCTATGTTAGCTGCTTCTAGCTCTTTATGTCTTCTTACTCGATCAGGAGGCTGTGTTTTGCGGGTGGATTTGCTCTTCTTCTGCTACAAGCCTAAGAGCTGCCTGTTGCTGTTTTATCGAACAGATTTTGATATGTATTTGCAGCGAGTCATGAAGCATCTCCCGGATTAGTTTTGCTTCTCATTGTTCTCCTTCGGTTTACTCCATTACCTTTGTCACCCATGCAGCAAGTTTTCCAAGATTTCTTTAAGCCAATTATTTGCAGGCTTGGTGAACATAAACAATGATTCTATAACCATAACATCTTTGTCAGTGAATTCTGCAACGCAGTCAAGTGCACAGTTGCAGCAAGAAATGAATCAATTGCTCCACTGTTGTCAACATCAACCTGCCAAAAACCCACAAGGAATTTGTTCAATTACCACTCAATTAACTGGTTGAAAAAATAAATAGAAACTACAGCAGTTTACAGCAAGATTAAAATGAGTGACAGAAAAACAGACCAACATTTTAATTATCAGATCAGGAAAAACCTCAGAAGAAAAGAAATTAATGTTACATCGAAAGCAGAACTGAAGAAAAATCAACTCCAAGCAACATGTTATTGCACTGCAAAAGGTACTCGAAAGCAATATCAGTGCATTTTAAGGAATTGTACCTACAAACCTGCGATGGTAGGCTTCAGCAGTGATTAAGTGAGTATAAATTGAATTTGGAAAGAGTGAGTGCCAAAGTCTTGGTCCCATGCCCTCATCTCCACTGTTACATATTCTGAAGGTTAAGAGAAAGTGTATCAAAACCACTAAACGATTACGTATGCTAAAAGTTGATCTTAAACCAAGAACACGTAGTTAGGAACTGTCAGTGGCCCTTTAAAGGAAATTCCAAAAAGAAAACTTGGATGCCTCTTCATCAGAAAATTAAAAAAAAAATCATGCATAAATCACACAAACAAATGAGTGAAAAGCTTGGCCTTCATTCATCTCCAAGCATACAACTCCATTGAGAGAGGTCACTAATGCAGGTAGAAGATAGAAAGATAGCAAACAAACACAGAGAAGACATGGATTTTTTATGAGCAAAAAGGTTAAATTCACAGTTTTATTCTAAAAATAAGTATAATAATATTTGTAGAGGTTTACAAGACCATTAAATAAATCAAAAAACCTTATTTCTACTAGAAAACAAATCAAAATCCAAAAGCATAAAGAAAATTAACACAAAATCCAAAATAAAACAATATATCCAAAAAAAATCTAGAAAAAATAACAAAATGAACCCAAACATCATTATTTAGGCTTAATTTCAAGAGATCCAACAGCCTAATGAAAGACAGAGGTTCTTAATAAAAAAACTACTTGTAAAATAACCTAAAAAAATTAAGCCTGATCCAATAAATAGGCATTTTATTATGTCTTTTTAAGCTATTCCATGTTTGAATTTTTTAGGCCATCCACATGGTCTCTCTGTGACAGATGCTCATTCGACTACTCAGAAACTTCCGTTTTTACAAAGTCCGGTTACATGAGTCACATTCCTGTTATTAACTCAATTGCCTCGTTCAATGTACCAATCTGCCTTACAATATGTTTAGCCTATTACTTGAGGAACTCCATCTCCATATTCGATCAGTCTGTACTGTATGCTAGCTAATTCACCAGTTATAAAGGCATGTGAAGAAAAGTATCTGATGAAGACCAGCAATATAACATAGAAGGCTAGAAAAGAAAATAGCCAAGAAACTTGGAAGTCATATCAAGTACCAATCATGAATCAGGCACAAGGACAAAATAAAACAGAAGATCAAGATAACAGGGAGTCCTTAGGAGAACATCTGCAAGGGGGAAGACTTATACAAACCAGAAGCTGAAGGAAACAGATACCAGAGATACAAGACTTGTACAAACCAAAGAAATGATCAAGTGAAGATCGAGAGGCTTACATCAAATTTGATAGGCATTTCATGAACTCCAAACAGAGAAAGAAATCAGATTTGTCATAACACTGAATCCACATGGAAATTTGATTGTGTGAGCATATGCTGCACAATTAAGAATCATAGATGGAAACCTTTAAAAAATGAACCTATCGTTACAAATCAAGAGTAAGACTGGTCTAACAAGCATGGCTAGGAAAATTTGACGACATTACCTACAAGTCGATGATTAGATCTTTCAGTGCTCCAAGATAGCATGATTCCTAGACCATAAGGAAGGGGCATGTAGGGAGATATAAGTTAAGAAAAAAGAAGCAGAGAGATGGGAAAAAAGAAATCTCAAAAAAGAAAATGACTGAGGATTAAGGCTTACCACTAAGAAAATGATTTTTGAGTCGCAAAGGATAGCAGGACATCCTCTCACTTGTATGATATAAAGGCCAAACATGAAGTCAGCTTCTTGAATTTGCGGGGTTCTTGCCAGTTCTTTGATGGTTTTTGCACTCCAACCTGCGTGGCAGAACAGAAACAGTTTATAAAATGGAGAACATAATCAAAGGGTTTTTGAGAAGCACACATACAAGTAGAACATATCACTTCCTTTTGGACGAATCGTATCTGAAATCATATAAGATGAATCGTGAGTGGTTGAGAGATACTCAGATAGACAGGAATTCAAACATGCATACCAAGACATAAAACAGCGATGACTAGAAGAACATCCTTAGCATCAGGATGCTCCCACTCCACTATTGTCTCCCACCGTTCTTCTGGTTTCATATAGATGGAAGGGGGAGGAGATGGCTGTCATTGTCAAGGATATCAGTTCCGAACAAACCCACCATTCCTTTGGATATATAATCCTTTCTTTTAAGAGAAGGAGTAGGAGATGGCCAGAGAGAGAAATTAAAACATGGTAGAGTGTAGGCATGATACTCACAGGTCTTCCGAAAGGAACCATTCCAAATCCATCATAATCATCGATCTCAAAAGAATAAAAAGCATTCAATCTCTTTCCAGCAAAATATTGTTCAACAGTAAAGACTTTGAATCAATGCTCTCTTTCAATTCATGTAAATCAGAACGTTGTCTTCCTTCACCATCTGCCTACAAAAAAATAAACAAAATGAGGCTAATGCATGTAAATCAGTAAGAATTTTTTTTTAAAAGGTTGGGATGATAACAACAAAAAAAGGAGTGTAATGGTCTTGAGAAAACCTTGTAGATGAATTGGCCAGAATGTGTTGCTCTCCAAATGTTTCACTTGTCTTCGTCTTGCTTCCTTACTAATATACATACATCAATCATGAAATGGTTATGGTTGAGGCTAATTCACTAAAATTAAATTAGAGAGAGAGAGAGAGAGAGAGAGAGAGGAATTAGAACAATATGCCTACCTATATGGGGGATAACTCGTATTCGTCGGGTCCCAAAAACTCTACGAAGGGACGAAGGACATCCTTAGCTTTAGGTTGCTCCCACTCCACCACTGACTCCCACCATTCTTTTGGATATATCTCGATTTCTTTAAGAGAAAGGGGAGGAGATGGCTGGCCATTTTCAAGTAACGGAAGATAAATCGGTATTCTCTTCAGCTTCTGACATTTTACTATCCCAATTTGTTGGAGAGAGTCGCAGATCAGTTTTGCACTACAAAAACTTTTCAGTTCTGGTAATTCATACAATTTTAGAATTCTTAACTTTGGTAGTTTGAATTCGATGTTGCTGCTGCTTTCTTCACCCATATCGCCTTCTTCATTTGAACTTGTTGCTATTATCTCCTCCATTTCTTCACATTCTTCAACTCTAATACATTCCAGGTTTACGAGGTTTGGCAGCAAGACAAGAGGGAACAACTTCTTCGTTCTTCTACATCCATAACAATGCAACTTTTTAAGATATGAAAATATACCTTTATAAGATGGAGATGGAAGTGTAGCTGCGCAGAACCAAGAAGATGAAACCAAGCTCTCCATGTTATTGCAATAGGAATTGTCCATGACCTCCAGATCAATTGCATAATTTATAAGAGAGGAAACATC
>Ga0325403_1002994_pt1 | contig 15226 bp, 7 predicted proteins | sample PopdelMetagenome_19_FD_205665 | JGI IMG/M metagenome (GOLD analysis project Ga0325403, IMG submission 205665) | Populus deltoides microbial communities from Bellville, Georgia, United States - Xylem-PdKOR-R4 | ecosystem: Host-associated > Plants > Phyllosphere > Stem > Wood/Secondary xylem...
AGCTGAAACAACAATTGTCAAAACAGTTTGAAATGAAGGATCTGGGAGCTGCTAAACAAATACTTGGCATGAGAATCATCAGAGATAAAGACAAAGGCATACTAAAGCTTTCACAAACAGAGTATGTGAAAAAGGTTCTCAGCAGGTTTAGTATGGATAATGTTAAACCAGTAAGTACACCTCTGGGGAATCATTTCAAGCTCAGCAAAGACCAGTCACCAAAAACTGAGCTAGAATGTGGATACATGGATAAGCTTCCATACGCCTCAGCTATCGGCTCTTTGATGTATGCTATGGTCTGTACCGGACCAGATATTGCCCATGCAGTGGGAGTTGTAAGCCGATATATGAGCAATCCTGGAAAGCAACATTGGGAGGCGGTGAAATGGATCATAAGGTACTTAAAAGGTTCATCAGAGACATGTCTCACCTTCACAGCTGGTGGTTTGAAACTTGAAGGTTTTGTAGACGCTGATCTAGCAGGAGATGTTGATAGCCGAAAGAGCACTACAGGATATGTATATACTTTAGGAGGTACTACTATTTCCTGGAGTTCTACCTTGCAAAAGATCGTCGCTCTTTCAACAACAGAAGCTGAATATGTTGCAGTCTCAGAATCTGCAAAAGAGATCGTATGGTTGCAGAGTTTTCTGAAAGAATTGGGCAAGATGAATGAAAAGGGTACTTTGTATAGCGATAGTCAGAGTGCAATCTTCCTTGCCAAGAATCCAGCATTTCACTCAAGGACGAAGCATATTCAGATCAAATATCACTTCATCCGACAATTGCTAGACGAGGAGCAATTGATGCTAGAAAAGATCTGCGGAAGCAAGAATCCAGCTGACATGTTAACCAAAGGAGTTACTCTTGATAAACTGAAGCTGTGTAAAGCTTCAGTTGGTCTCAGAAATTAAAAGACAGATCTAGCACCATTTGTGTCCAAGTGGGAGATTGTTAAGTGTGGACACAAGATGGTGGTGGTGGCAGCCATGTCAAGCATGGCTGCTGTCAAACATGGCTGCAAGGTTAGGCATGGTAGGTTGCCTAACCATTGAAAATGGTGGCTGCCATATTTGACTAAAGGAGAGTGTCTTGATTATAAATAGAGATGCTGACAGAGAGACGAAGTATTGAGAACAAGAGAGAAACAGAGAGAGAGAGAGCTAGGGAGAGTTGAGTTGAGTAGAGAAGAATTTTCTCCTCCTCCTTGTTTTGTTGTTTGTATTGTTTCCAAGCTTGATTAATACAAACCAGTAGCTCCGTGGAGTAGGCAAGTTGCCGAACCACGTAAATTTGTGTGTGTTTGATTGCTTGAGTGACCCAACAAAAAGTTCATGGAAAAAAATCTCTCTATGAATTTTCTGAATCGTTAATCAAAAGCCAGAGGCCATCATTTTCTTAGAAATACATGTTCATTGGTGATTTCCTAGTTCCTTAGTAAAAATGTCAAGGTCCCAGTTCATTGATCTGGTCTAAGATTGCTTCTGCATTGTTTTTTCGATTCTACCTTTTTTTTCATGCTGCTGATCTGAATGCGATTTGGTGTTTGATGAAATGCCAATACTTTCATAACCAACTGATATTGCTGCTCGTTCAAAGTCCCCTGAAGATCGACGGCGGATTGAATCAGTTGTTTCAGCTGAGTTCCGCCGGAACTCCAAACAAGTAGATCGCCAGAATTTCATTTACATTGAATATTTGCTTCGTTGTGGTAAGAAGCAACTTGATCAGCTCAACAGTCCTGATACTGCTGGATTGTCATCTTTGAATGTCACTTTCTCTGACACTAAATAACCTTAAAATTCAAATCTATTTTTATATGCTATTTAGTTCTTGTTCAAACAATTCTGCTCATAAGTCACCTGCAGTCATTTTCTTCAGGTCTGTCTTAAGCAGGTTTGCATGTCATTGTTCTATGCAAGACATGCTTGATGTTTAGTTAACATCCTTGTTTTAATAAATGCTAGTTTCTTTCATGTCTAGTTTTTTTCTTCAACATGGTTATTGTATGAATCAAACTGCAATCAATTTGTCAAAAGAGTAAAATCACGGAGAAGGGACAGGAAACGGTCAGGGATGTTGAATGAAGAGCAGAATTGTTGCCAGATCGAGAATGGTTAATTTCCCACAGTAATTATATGGTTTGAGTTGATCAAGAAGAAGGTTGGGTTTCTAGATTTTTGTGAAAAGGTAACCAGATGATCATTGTAAGCAGCAGGTATTGGAGGTGACCATTCTGACAGAGAATCAGCTGACACATTTTTGATGTCCCAGACACCAGTTGTATTACTTGAATTGAAGCATACTCAGGCCTGTCATCTGAATTTCATGCACAAGAATTTGTCAGCTCCATTTTTCATTAGAGTACTTCACATATCAACACACAGAAGCATCTTTTAGGGGTTATCTCGTGTTATACCTTTGATTTTCTCTAGTCTTATACTGATGGGCAGCTTAAGGGTTAATTTGTCATCAGGGCTCCATAATCGTCTCGTGATCGATAAGAAATTACTTATATTCATTTAAAAAATAATTGAATGTAGAAGATGGAAAGAATGGGGCAATTGGGATTCAGCTGAATTGTTTTCCCTCTGTTTCTCATTTTTAAAGAAAAAAAGTCATTAATAATAATAATAATATTAAAGTAAAGCATTATGCTAGTGCTTCACACCTGAAGCTGGAATTTGCCAACTTGAATCATTAATTGCTGTTTTAAGTGTTATCCACAATCTTGACAAAGAAAATCTCATCTTCCTCGACAATTTCTACTTTTCTGAAATTGTTGAAGATCTGAATAAATACTGTAGAAAGCGGAGGCACAAATGGAAGGCAAGCTTGAAACAAAATTAGTTCCGTAATCCATGGGCCATAATATCTGTAATCGCTGCTGCTATTTTCCTCATGCTCACTGTGATACAAACTGTGTGCTCTATCATTCAAGTTGTTTAGGTCTACTATCTAGTCATTGTTATCTTCTTAAATTTCTCAATTGTTTAGTAGTTTACCCGCTGTATTTCTCGATGGCAAAGTATCAACAAAAATTTCAATAAAAAAAAGAAAAAGAAAAGAGGCATGGCTATTTCACTGTGACAAAATTCATGTGAAAAAAAATGATCCGACCTGCCGTGCAACACGGACCAAGGATCTAGTTATGCTGTACTTCAAACGAGGTTTATAATAGAATATTGTTAGCGTGTACAACCATTATAATTGTAATGCCTTAAAGCCATTGTAGAGAATGCTTCCACCTTTGATGCATTTGCTTTATCATATACTTGAAACGAGGTTTGAGAATATATATATATTCTTACCCTTCTCACTACACCATTAAATAGTTTTACCGACAGAATCCGTCTGTCAGAATATTGATCGTCAGTAAATCCCATTTCCGTTGCTACTTCGGTCGGTAAAAAAAAACCTAAACGCCAACGGTCTTACAAAAGAGGGAAGCGTGCCTAAAAAAAAAATTCCCGCAAGAACTTTACCGATAGACTTATTCCATCTGTATTTCCAACGGTAAATCACCGACGAACTGGTTGTCGGTGATTGTGGCATGGGCAGTAAATATTTCATAACTCTTTGTAAAATACCGACGGATATATATGTCGGTGATATCAACGGTAAACACCGACGGAATATTTTTGTCAGTGATTGTGGCATGTGTGGTAATTTTTTTGAAACTCTCGGTAAAATACTGACGGCTAGGTTCCGTTTGTAAGGTCGTCGGTATTTATTTAAAAATATTTTAAAAAAATTATTTATTAATAGTAAAACAAAACTAATTAACCAAATAAAATTGTATTAAACATTAAAAATATAAAAAATAATGTTAAATAATATTCATCCAATATTCATTATAAATTTAATGTGTTTCAAAAACAAAATTAAACTAGATTAACAGCGGAGCTGGATGAGGAGGAGGAGGAGGCTGGTTGTTCCTAGGACCGTACGACCAAAAAGGAGATGCACATGTATCTTCACCCATCCTTGATCTAATGTCCATATGAACATTTGACGGAGCTGATCATAATCTGTCGAGAGTCGTTCATATTGTTGTTTCAAGACCATGAACTCCTTAGACTGGGTGCTCGATACTGATAGAAATCTCCCAACGGTTGAGACACTACCGACCGCCCACAAGTTTTCAGCCGTAATGGTGGAGAGCCCGTAGACCTGATTTTTATCGGGTCCACCAGACGATCCTATCTCCATCCACAAATCCATATCAAAATCCGGATGGGTCGAAGAATTGTCCCCATATCTCTCCCTCAACCGGCTATTATAGGTCTCCTGAAAATTAAAAAAAAAATCATCATATTCAATTTAAGAAAATAATAACTTACGAAATAAAATGATTGAATGAACATACCATGAAGTGGTGAGCACGGTTGTCTACGAACTGTTGCATCCTCTTTTGACGGTCTTGACTCCGCACGTGCATCTCTACAAACAACTCCATTGGGCTTGGCTCACCTCCAAGAGACGTAGCCTATAAAGAAAAAAAAGGTTGCAAGTTAAATATATTTATAAGCAACAACAAATTAATTAACGATATATTTCATTTAAATTAATCTTACCATCCGCTTCGCATGTGCACTGAACGGGATGGAGCCGTCGATGTGCGTGGTCACCGAACCATGAATTTACCGGTTTTGGTTGTCGGCACCAGACTATGAGCATCATGCGAACCGTTCAGACATCACATGCTCAATATATTGCGTCCATTTATCCCCCAAGATGAATGGCGGTTTGAATTCCCACCATACCGCCACCTCATTCCAACTTTCTAAACCGTTATCTCTCGCATATCTTTTTGCTTCTTTTTTTTGTGTGTCATATCAAAAATTACGCAACCTACTCCATTGTAACAAATTAGAATTTAGAACATAAAATTATAAAACAAAAAATTATATTATTTTCGTTGTTACCTAATTGCCGAGTGATTCTTCTATACCCTCCTCACAACATTATTGTTCACGTTATCCCACTCAATTTTGTGTTGTGTATAAATAATTCATTTAAAATAAAAATAGTACAAGATATAAAATTATAAAAATAATTTATTAAAAATAAGATGAAAATTAGAAGTTAACACCTACCTGAAATCATCAAAACCATGCATCGATATTAGGTCTCCACTCAGGATGTCTAGAAACCTGACTCCATTGAAATAATGAAATCTCCATCGACGATTTAAATGCAGATGTTATTGTTCGGGCAGCCTCAATGTTTGTGATCCTGAAATTAAATAAAATTAATAAATATTAATTAGTTGTTCATAAATTATGTTATAAGTAAAAAAAAAAAAAAACTAAAACCTAAACAAACTGACATTGAAAGGTCATCCTTCCATTGTGCCTAGTACTTGCGGGTGAATTGACCCCACTGTGAAGGCACACCACCTCTGCGCTGTGAAACCGCGCTAAAAGAAGCAACATCACAAGTTGGCTTAAGTGCCTCTTCGTGCTCAGCACCTAAGGATAAGTCATCCTCGCTGCTAGAAAAACTAGCTGCAACCGTCGACGGTTTTCAAACCTGTAAATCTTTAAAAAATTACATGATTAACTTTGATTATTTTAAAAAAATTGGCAGCACCTCCCCTATATTGGAGACTACCCACGGTTTTCAAACCTGTAAATCTTTACAATAACCACAAACCAATTGACTCCATTGAAAAATCTTATATATAACCTAATATTTATAGAAATTTAACATTTATATATTTTCAACTAACATGTATAGAGAGAGGTTAAATAACAATTAAAATGTTAAATCCTTTGTGTGGCTTTGTATGGTTCTGATATAACAGAGAGAGGTTCGTTAAACATTTCTCGCCATTTCCGCATCAATGTTAAATCCTTCATGAAGAGAATGATTTGGTCATCGGTACCGATATAGATTGTGCAGTTATCTCCTCCAGAATTAGCTTTCCTCTCCCTCGGATTACATAGCCTGGTCTATTGCTCTTCATGTTGTGGATCGCTGAAACCAGTTTGAAATTATGGGAGATCCAACGATGTGATGATTGACAAAGTGGTTTTTAATTGAAAAATGTCTCGTAGAATCTTCTGTAAAAATTTAAACTTAATTTAATGATTAAATCTCCAATTATCATCATATTAAGTTATTATCCTCATCTAGCACAGTTGGACCTCTTCTTGAGTTTAGACTTATCTTTTTAATCCATGAAAGTATCTATTAAATCATTCATGTTTTGTTAAGAACAAGTCCCATGGAACTGCTCATAGCCCCAATACTCTACCAACCTCGCTATATCATAAATATTATAGAATAAAGCTAATTATTATCAAAGAGGATACTTTGCTTGCCATTGGAGAAATAAAAAATTTTGGAATGTATATTAAAGAGGGAGAGTCTACCATTCTTGGTACATCTTTTTGTACACTAGAGGCAGAGCAAAACTTCTAAAACTACCGGTTGTCAAGAGCTTTTAGGTATGTAAGTTTCTATCCAACAGGCTTTTTATGATTGATATTATGTTTTTTTTTTCTGAATAATATTGTGTGAAAAATAATTTTCTTAAGAGAAAAGAATTATCAACATTATTTGCACATTTCTTTATCATACTTTTTTTTGTAATGATAAAATATCATTTTTTCTAACGACAAACTCTTAGAATTTTTTTCACAAATATAAACTTAATCTGTATCAACTTATTAAGCAAATTTCGTATGAAAAAACACAAAATAATTATTTTTTTAAGTATGTAAGTTTCTATACAACAGGCTTTTTATGATTGATATGTTCTTTTTGTTTTTTTTTTGTTCTAAATAATATTGTGTGAAAAATAATTTTCTCAAGAGAAAAGAATTATCAACATTATTTGCACATTTCTTTATCATACTTTTTTTTGTAATGATAAAATATCATTTTTTCTAACGACAAACTCTTAGAATTTTTTTCACAAATATAAACTTAATCTGTATCAACTTATTAAGCAAATTTCGTATGAAAAAACACAAAATAATTATTTTTTTAATAATTAATTGATATCATTTGATACAAATTATGTGGAACAGACAAGGCACATTTCTAATAATTTTAATTAAAGAAATTTTAACATATCACTTAATCTATATCACTTATGTGATCCCATATATATATATATATATATATATATTACTGGTTGATTTGTTGCTAGTGAAGGCAAACTTAAGGTTGCAAGTTTCATCTCTTTTTTGGGTTTTGTAAATGCATGTGTTTTCTCTGTTGTTTTGTACTAATACTATCTATCATCTCAATTCAGTCACGGGATGGGAACTGGTGGAACATCAAGCACCAAAGATATTGAGAAATTAGCCAAATCTGTGAAGAAAGAGCTGGAAATCTCATATGCTTTCTCCGACACATGTTGTATATATGAAGTTCCTGAGCGATTACGCGAGTTGAACGAGAAGGCCCACACACCTCGATTAGTCTCCATAGGCCCAATTCACCATGGTAAAGGGAAGCTAAAAGCCATGGAAGACCACAAAAGAATTTACCTGCAAGAATTCATTGCCCGGAGCGACGTAAGTGTAGAGGGTTTTATTGAATTTATTAAGGAGAATGAAACAAGATTGCGTAATTGCTATGCGGAAGCCATTGAGTTTAGTAGCTCATACTTCATGAAAATGATATTAATGGATGCTGCCTTCGTCATTTTGTTCTTGCTGAAGTACAATTGCAGTAACTTCAGAAGAAGCAGAGACAGCATTTTCTATCCTCCATACAAGTGGTTTGATGTAAGGGTTGATATCTGTTTTCTTGAAAATCAGCTCCCGTTCTTCATCCTCGAGGAGTTGTATAGACTATCCACTATATTCAGCAATTCTCCAAAACCTACACTGATTGAGCTTACTCACGGGTTCTTTTCACGTGAATGGGATTCATGGGCAGTAGGGGACATTTTGGGGAAAGTAGATTTCTCCAAGTCAAACATTTGGTTGACTTTCTTTCAATTTATCATCGGCCAACTGAACAGCAACAGTATGAGGAACCTGAGGTTATAACCGTACCCATTGTAAAGGAGCTCCAACAAGCGGGGGTCAAGTTTGTGTTGAGTTCAAGCAAACATCTTCTTGACATAAAATTCGATAGAAATAAAGGGAGACTAGAAGTCCCACGATTACAGTTAGATGACAGAACAGAAATCATAATCAGGAATATGCAAGCCTTTGAGCAGTGCCATGGCATGAAATGTCGTTATGTTGGTGACTATGTCTTCTTGATGGGTCTCTTTCTCGGTGCCAGTAAGGATGTGGAAATACTTGTTGAAAATCGTATTATAGAAAACCGGCTATCATCTAAAGAGGAAGTGGTACAGCTCTTTTACAATCTCCAGAAAGAAAATTTAGTGTCGGCCGATGATTTTCTCTTTAAAGGTCGCATTAAAGATCTGAATGCATTCTGCAAGAAGCCATGGAACAAGTGGAAGGCAAATTTAAAGCAAAAGTATTTCAATACCCCATGGGCAGCAGTCTCTGTCTCAGGAGCTGTTATTCTTCTCATTCTGACTGTCATGCAATCCGTCTGCTCTATGCTTCAAGTAGTTTAGCTTCTGTTTTTTTCCAGTAGAAATTCCAAGCAATGAAGACTGTATAATTTGTTCTGATTGTCTCTTTGAAACTGAAACTGTTTTATTCTATGCCCTCCACGCGCATGCTTAACATGGGGTTTAAGGTCTTAGCGGCTGCTTTCTTTCATCTTAGATTATTGATAAAGGAAGAAATTAAGCACACCTCCTTACTCACAAACCTTGAGATTATTGTTTACATTACCATAAAGTTAGGTTCACAGCTGACAATTAGGGTGGAAAATAAAGTCACATCAGACGGATTTCAAAATCAAGCCCCCACAGGTTAATAATAATATGATGGAGAGGCAAAGTATAAGTAACTGAAATATGTATTTACTCTTTATTTAAATTAATAAAAGATAAAATTATATTCTAAAAAAATCATGATCTAAAAATTAAATATAAATAAAACTGATTGAATAAACTCACGCTCTAAAAAAATATTATGCAAGACCCAACACATCAATAATATTATCTAAAAATAAATATTTTTATTTTGAAAAATAAAGTTCACTTGTATAAAACCAGAAAAAAATTATAGGAGAATTGAAATAATATCTTTAAGAATCAAACACTAACAAAACAATTCTAAAAAAACTTATATTAAAAAATGGCATGCAAAACTAATGATATAAGTCATGAGATCAGGATAAAATCATAAAAAAAAATAAAGATGATCACAAAACCAATATTAAAAAAAAAAACTAATACAGAATGATAAGATCACATGAAACCAAATTCCTGAAAAATTAAGTGTCAAAAGATGAAACCAAAAAAAAAATCAAATACATAAAAGGTTCTTAAAAAATGAGGGAGAAAAAATAACATTAATTAGAGGGAAAATAAATTTTTTTAATTGGAGGGTTAAATTGAATTAGAAAATAGCTTTAATAAAAGAAGAAAAAATCAAAAGAATGAGGGTTTAACTGGAAAAAATAAAACAACAAAAACTTTAATTAAAGGATGAAATTGAAAGCCAAAACAATTCAACAAAAAGGCAAAGAAAAAAAAATAAAGACCAAAATGAAAAATAAAACATATGAGAAATTATAATTGAAGAACTAAATTGAAAAAAAAAATTCTATAAAAGGAATAATACCAAAATTAAAAATTAAAAGAATGAGAACCAAAATTAAAAACAAAACATATGATAAATTGTAATTAAAAGACTAAATTAAAAAATATATCTATAAAAGAAAAGGAACAAACTAAGAAATAGAAGGAATAAGGATTGAAACTATAAAAGAAATAAGAATGAAATAAGAAATTAAAAGAATAGGGACTAAAATTAAAAACAAAACATATCAGACATTGTAATTGAAGGACTAAATTAAAAAAAAAAACAAAAGCTTCTATAAAATGAATAATAATAAAATAAGAAATTAAAAAAATGAAGACTGAAATTGAAAAGGAAAAAAAAGGACAATAATGTACTTTATCTGTTAGAGGAGAGAGAGAAAAAAACAAACGACTACCATACACCTACACGCATCACATCATGTAAATGAAGACATGGTTGTGCATCTAGGGAGACAATGGATGGTTAGATTTGACCGTTAGGTGATGTAATATGCACTACCTGGATGTTACGGATGTCACCCACTTGCTTGTGTGTGTGCTTACGTCAGAAGCTTTTCTGATTAAAAAATTCAAAGGAAACATGAAAATATCAAAATGTCCCCAATAATCCTTTTAATTACACAAATACCCATGTGAAAATACGAAAACACCCCAAATACAAAGCTTTTTTCTTTCTTTTATCTTTTTTAAGGTTAAAACACATGATGTCATTGAACATGGATAGTAGAAAAAACTTGGAAAATCCTTGTCTCGCAACTTAACAATTTTTAATCTCACGGCAAAGAAATTTTTTTAATATAAAAAGCTTGTGAAAAGTCATGAAAATCCTTAATCAACAATTTTAAATTTTATTGACTCTGGGCTAAAAAAATATTTTTATTATATAAAAAAATGAAAAAGATGCATACACCTCTAAGTAATTTCTTAATGACCAATGAGTGGAAAAGATAAAATACCTCAGCAATAAGATTTAATTGTATAAATCATATCTTGAGATCTTAACTAATAATTTAAAATAATTTTAGGTTGAGATGATTTTTTTTACGGAAACAACATGATTAACTTTTTAGTTGATCACAATCTGTCCTGATTTCCTTCTAAAAGTGCTTGATGTATAATGAATTATGTAAAGAACTCACAATCTGTCCTGATCTCCATCTAAAAGTGCTTGATGTATAATGAATTATGTAAAGAACTCAAACTTCTTTTTCATGAGGTTAACAAGAAGATAAACTTTTTGATTAGTCACTCAATCTAGTTAGATTACTCGGATTTAATTTATATTAGTAAGCGAATTATTAAATTACTCGGGTTTGAGTGACTCAACTCCCAATCTAATTTAAAAATAAACTTAGCTTAAGTTTGATTATGAATTAGCAGGTCACTGAGTCAACCAGCCAACCCGGTTGGCTCTGATAAAGTTGTCCCCAATCTTACAGACTATAAAATAAAAAATCACAAAATCCATCACGTTCCCGCGCAAATAAAGCATTTCCACTGGCTACTTACGCGGATCGCGATCCCGCTAACACTTCTCCAGACATTTACAACCGTCGATTTCGTCAAAATCCGCGGCCCACAAATCTTCCCCATAAGAAGAGGAGGGTCTCCAAATTTTAAAAGAGCCAAAAGGTTTAAGAATCTGAGCCCGCCAGTCAGAAGAATCCTATTGGTCACATCACATCGCACGCTGATCGCCATCTCCACCGTTCATAACTTTACAAATCAACGGTCTGAAATCTATTTCATCCTTTCCTTCTCCCGCTCACTTTCCCCTATAAAAATTGTAACCTCGTATCTCTACGCCTCAAAAGCCCTAACTTTCCCTTGTTTTCTTGAGAAACAAGCAGAAACCCAAAATCCCAATTGCCACTTCATTCATTTCAATGGCTCGCACAAAGCAAACAGCAAGAAAGTCCACTGGAGGGAAAGCCCCAAGGAAGCAACTAGCCACGAAGGCAGCCAGGAAGTCAGCTCCAGCCACCGGAGGAGTGAAGAAGCCCCACCGTTTCAGGCCAGGAACAGTGGCGTTGAGAGAAATCAGGAAGTACCAGAAGAGCACTGAGCTGTTGATAAGGAAACTTCCATTTCAAAGGCTGGTGAGGGAAATAGCCCAAGATTTCAAGACGGATTTAAGGTTCCAAAGCAGCGCAGTGGCTGCCCTTCAGGAGGCGGCAGAGGCATATCTTGTTGGGTTGTTTGAGGATACCAACTTGTGTGCTATTCATGCTAAGAGGGTAACTATTATGCCTAAGGATATCCAATTGGCCCGAAGGATTAGAGGAGAGAGGGCTTAGTGAAGTTGGATAAGCAATATCTGCTGAGATCCCTTTCGTTTAGCAGATTGAGCATTTTGGGCTTTCTTCATTGTAAATCTTTTCAGGATTTAATGGCAAATTGCGTTGCCTAATTTGAATTTTAATCTTAGCTGATGCAATATTTATAATCAATGGATATAAATAGACATGCTCAGATCTTTATTGTTTTTACTATGTTATTTAATTGGTTGAATTTTAAACTTATATAAGGTTTGGTTTCTTTAAAAATTAATATTTTTTTTGTTAAGATTAATCACCATAATTTTATTGATTTTTTTTAATTCTTTATAGAGTTAATTTTAAAATCTTGAAAATAAAATAAATGAAATTAAAATTTAAGAAAAGAAAAGCATCTAGTGTGCAAGTGACATACAAATTAGGAGGTGTCCTCGTATCTTGTTTGCTTTATGCTATTCTTCAAACAGGTTTATAATAGAATTAGCTATTTGACCGCATGAAATAAAATAAATTGGTAAGTTAATAATATTTAAAAATAAAACTAGAAAAATTAAAGGTTAGGTATAGATTATGACATTTAATATCATAAAATAATATATTTATGGGTTGTGTTTATTAAATTTGTATATTAAAAATATATTTTTATTAAATCAAATAATATTCAAAACAAGCACACATATTAAATTGATTAAATAAAATAAAAGTGAAAAATATCACACAATGATGTACATATTAGAAATATTATCTAAAAATAAATATTTTTAATTTTTTAAAATAAAGTTCAATACGAAAGATAAAAAAAATTATAAATTAATCAGAATAATCTTTTCAAAACTTAATTATGCGCAACACCATTAAAAAATAGTCTTTACTAGAAAAAGGTTAAATAAGAAAAAAAATCATAGACAATGGATATTAATTAAATCATAAATTTAAAAATTAATTTTTAAAAATATATTATAAAAAGAAACCAATAAAGAATAGCAATATATAAAAAAAAAAAAGCCTCGATGTTGTGGCTTAACTTGTCAAACTTGTGTTTCGAACCATGAACTCAATTGGGTTTAATAATTTTCTCTCCTTAAATTTATATCTAGCCTTTAAAAAAAAAAAATGGGCGAAAGCCTAGACTTGCGGGCGTATGGGTTAGCACGCTTGGGCAACTGCAATAAAGAGTCAAGGAGCTCTGGCGGGCCCTTCAAGCCTAGGACCGCAGGCTTGGGCATGAATGACTTGTTATTTGTTTTTTTAAAAAAAAACAAATCAAGCAACATGTCACTTGGCAGGACAGACAACAAATCATTTGCAAGCCTAGATTGTGGCTATCATAATGATGGCTAGAAATTTAAGACAAATACACTTTGAGCCATAAACTTAATTTTTCAGCCATTTAAACCCAAAAACAACTCCCGAGCACCCTTATAACATCCAAGAATCATTTTATTAATTTCAAATACCCAAAAAATAACCCAAAACCACAAAATCAAATAAGTTTAGCTTTGGTTTGTCCGCTTAAATCTGGTTTTTCATGCGATGTTGCAACTCCAAATAACCAACCCGACATGATTGTTTGCTTTATGCTATACTTCAAACGAGGTTTATAATAGAATTTTGTTAACTTGTAAAACACTGTAATTGTAATGCCTTAAAGCCATTGTGAGAATGCTTCCACCTTTGATGCATTTGCTTTATCCTATACTCGAAACGAGGTTTGAGAATATTATATTCTAAGTTCTAACCCTTCTAGCGCTGAATATTCCTCAAAGAAAATGGCAGGAAAAATCAATAATTTTATGGCTTTTTATGGTTTTAACTACAAGTGCAAATCCATTTGATATTAGAACAGAGAGGTTCGTTAAACATTTCATGCCATTTCTGCATCAATGTTAAATCCTTTATGAAGAGATTGATCTGGGTTTCGGTCTAGATATTGTAAGGACTATGGACACCACCTATCTCCACATTGGTATGATATTGTCCACTTTGGGCTTAAGCCCTCATGGATTTGCTCTTGGGCTATACCCAAAAGGCCTCATACCAATGGAGATATTTGTCCATCCTTATATACCTATGATCCTCCCCATTTCTAGCCAATGTGGGACTTTGGTCGTATACCCAACAATCCTCCCCTCGAACAAAGGACCACCGAGCCTCCCCTCAAACCGATCATTCATCCGTCCACTCTCTACCAACCAGGATTCTTCATTCTCTACTTCACCGTGTTGGGATCAGGACACGTCCATGAAGCATCCGGAGAGCACTACCTGACTTGAGAGTTCTTGCTCTTTCTAGGTCAACTCCTCTTCACCGTGTTGGGATCAGGACACGTTCATGAAGCATCTGGAGCACACCGCCTATCCAATAAAGCTGATCCATGGATTACATCGTGATTGGGGGCCCACCACCTTTTGTTCGGCATTCCGAGGATTCATCCATCATGGCTAACTCCGGGGCCTGGCTCTGATACCACTTGTAAGGACTATGGACACCACCTATCTCCACATTGGTATGATATTGTCCACTTTGGACCTAAGCCCTCATGGATTTGCTCTTGGGCTATACCCAAAAGGCCTCATACCAATGGAGATATTTGTCCATCCTTATATACCTATGATCCTCCCCATTTCTAGCCAATGTGGGACTTTGGTCGTATACCCAACAGATATTGAATGTGCAGTTACCTCCGGATCGTTAGCTTTACTCTCTCGGGTTATATAGCCTGATCTGTTGATCTTAATTTTGGAACTTATATTAAATAGGGAGAGTCTACCATTCTCGGTACATTTCTTGATCATACTTTTTTCTAATCGTAAAATATCTTTTTATATTAAATCATTTAAAGATACCAAATATATGTTTCGGTTTCCCTACCTACACTTTTTTTTTCACCAGTTAGGTTTTGGTTTTATTTGATATGAGTTAAGCGGAGGCACAAATGGAAGGCAAGCTTGAAACAAAATTATTTCCGTAATCCATGGACCATAATATCTGTTATAGCTGCTGCTATTCTCCTCATGCTCACTGTGATACAAACTGTGTGCTCTATCGTTCAAGTTGTTTATGTCTACTATCTCAGTTGTTTAGTCATTGTTAGCTTCTTAAATTTACCTGCTGTATTTCTTGATGGCAAAACATCACAAAATTTTTAATAAATTAACAAAAAAAAAAAAAAAAGAGGCGTGGCTATTTCACATAACAAAATTCACGTAAAAAAAATGATCTGACTTGCCATGCAACACGAGCCAGGGATCTAGCCATGCTCCACCTTCGAAGCATTTGCTTTATGCTATAC
>Ga0325403_1002997_pt1 | contig 15217 bp, 5 predicted proteins | sample PopdelMetagenome_19_FD_205665 | JGI IMG/M metagenome (GOLD analysis project Ga0325403, IMG submission 205665) | Populus deltoides microbial communities from Bellville, Georgia, United States - Xylem-PdKOR-R4 | ecosystem: Host-associated > Plants > Phyllosphere > Stem > Wood/Secondary xylem...
AAAAAAAAAGTCTTTTAAATTAATGCACAATAAGCTAGACAAATTATAGAATTAGTCCTTGATGTATTTTCCCAATTCTCAATTAAGACCCAAACAATTATTTTATCAAAGAGGGCATCAAACAAATTGGGTGAAAAAATCAAGTAAATTATTATTTAATTTGACACTGTTATCAATATTTTTAATCTTAAAAACCACTATCTTGATTAAAGCTAGCCGTCAGTACTTTTTCAAACTATCCAAAATATCTTACTAAAATACCATTTCGTTGTGTACATTATTAGTGAGCAAAATTGAAAAAAAATTATCTATAAATGAAGAATATATATATATATATATATATATATATTATAAATGAAACTAATAATGTCCTATAAATGAAGAATATATTGCGCTAAAAGCACAAAATAACTAAACATGTATAAGCAAAACATTGAACTATCCTAGTAAATTAAAAATAGTAATGAAATAGCATAATTTAAATATATTACGATTAAAATATATAATATTTTATAAATATTGTAATTTTAGAGCGGATAATTTATCCTATTACATTTCAAAATCACGATAAATAATTTTTTTGTGAAATTAAACCCTCACCTCCCTTCTTCTCCCCCGACAAAAACCGACACTCCCCCCTCTCTCTCTAAAAAATTGACTGCCAGCCCCTCCCTCTCTAAATATCTACAAAATGACTGGTTTTTCACCATAAAATACCCATCTCCTTCATCTCCAAGCCTCAAAACGCATTTTTCTCATTGAAATTCTAAAAAAAAAAAAAACTTGTTTTTTTGCTATAAAATATATTCTTGCATATCATTTTAATGCATTTTAACATAAAAAATACTTTAAAAAATAAACACAACTACATTTACAAACAAACCATAAATTTATACTTCAGTTTCCATTAGGATGCATGTTAATACATTATTCAAAATAATTATATAAAATTATATTGTCTAAATATAACTTAAAAGAAAATGCTAATAAGCTTATGATTTGTAATATTAGATGATGTAATTAAATTTTTTAAAAATAAATTTAAATACATGCTATTATTTTATTGGAGCAAGCTGGATAAATAATAATTTTTTCAAGTATTGGTTGAATAATTTGTTTTATAGTTTAACCCAACTTTTACGTATTGTTGTCGTATAATATTTTTAAGACATGTATTATAGATAAATTGGGTTATGTGGGCTGTTTGACAGTGTGGTTGTAATTATTTTTTAAAATATTTTTTATTTAGAAATATATTAAAATGATTTTTTTTATTTTTTAAAAGTTATTTTTAAAATCAATATATTAAAATGATCTAAAAATATAAAAAAATATTAATTTAAAATAAAAAAATAAAAATATTTTTAAAATATAAATACCATCAAGGTCCTAGATGATAAAGTAGCAGTTGTGCTATGGTGAATGGGAATGGATATATTTTTCTAAAACTTTTTTGAGGTCACCATAACTCTAATTTATTTTTGCGTTAATAGCCAAAAACACTAACAAATTATTTGGTTTGGAACTCAAAAGAATAGCTGTATAATTAAAGAACTGAATCGATGTTACTCCTAAAATTAAAAAGCAGCTCCCACTCCCCCTCTTTCTCTTCCCCACTCTCTAAAAATCAAGGAAAAGGAAGCCTCTCTCTCTCTCTCTCTTAATTTGTCTATCCTTAACTATTATGAAAATCAAAGCGTCGGAGGAGGAGGTTTAGGTTTAGGGTTTCGGTAATTATTATTATTATTATTATTATTATTAGTGATAGAATTTGAGTATGGAGCCGCGTGTCGGCAATAAGTTTCGTCTTGGTCGCAAGATCGGTAGCGGATCCTTTGGAGAGATCTATCTAGGTTTGCTTTAAAATTATTGTTTCTGTTTATCATTTTCCTTAATGATCGGTTATTATTTTTTTAATTTTCTTTTATTTTATAGGTACAAATATTCAAACCAACGAGGAGGTTGCCATTAAGCTTGTGAGTTTAGTGTTTTTTTTTTTCTTTCAAAAAATAATTTCTTTTAATTGATTAAATTTTGGAAAATCGGAGATTATCAATGATGTATTTTGATGCCTAGGAAAATGTGAAGACAAGGCATCCTCAATTGCTGTATGAATCCAAGCTGTACAAGATGCTGCAGGGAGGAAGTAAGTAGTAGTGACCTATGGCCTATTCTTCTATTCGTCTTATGCTTGGGATTAAGTAGAGGCTTTGTTGATGTTTTTGTGGTATTTGTTTGTTAAAGTATTTGATTAGTTATTGTGAAATTGGCAGCGGGGATTCCGAATGTTAAATGGTTTGGTGTTGAAGGGGACTATAATGTACTTGTGATGGATTTACTGGGACCTAGTCTTGAGGATTTGTTCAACTTTTGCAATAGGAAGCTGTCTTTGAAGACTGTGCTCATGCTTGCTGATCACATGGTAGTAGGAGTTTATTAATAAATTGGTATCCTGTGTTTTGTTTGGTTCGTTTATGATGTTGTTGTGTTTGTAATTTTACTGTCAGATTAATCGAGTTGAGTTTGTTCATTCCAAATCCTTTCTTCATCGAGACATCAAGCCAGACAACTTCCTCATGGGATTAGGGAGGCGTGCAAATCAGGTCTTGGGTTTGCACTTTTTCTTATTTGGATTTATTTATTTATTTGATTGTTGTATTTTTTTTGGTCCATCCTGTTGCTTAATGTTTAATTCTGTTCAGGTCTATGCCATTGACTTTGGGCTGGCAAAGAAGTATAGAGACACTTCAACACATCAACACATTCCTTACAGGTTAATCACTTGCAACTTCAAATAGGTCATTTCATTACATATCGCAAATTTATAGGATACTGCCAAAGGTATAGGTTATTGTTCTTCAGCTGTTTGACCTTGCCTCTATGGTTTTATATACTAGATGGTTTAGAGGGCAGTTTTTTATGTACAGTGGTGGAAATCAATTTTTACATGAATGGGAGTTAATTTATATTTGTCGTTTATGTCAATTGCAGAGAGAATAAAAATTTGACTGGAACTGCAAGATATGCTAGCATGAACACTCACCTTGGCATTGGTAAAGATTATGGCTACTTCTTTTCAGCCCCCCCTCCTTCCTCCCTTTTTGTTTAGAATATTAACTTGACTGCTGCCAGTTGTAAAACTAATGTTTCTTGATTGCTTTACTTCTGTATTTTGTAGAGCAAAGCCGTAGGGATGATTTAGAATCACTTGGATATGTTCTTATGTATTTCTTGAGGGGAAGGTGAACACGCCTGTCCTCCAATATTATCTCATTTCACCCTTGTTTCTTAGTTAATTTTGTTGTGACGACATGTGGTTTTAGTCTTCCATGGCAGGGACTGAAAGCTGGTACAAAGAAGCAAAAATATGAAAAAATTAGTGAAAAGAAGGTTTCAACTTCTATTGAGGTATGCAGGGGTGTTAGGATAATTTGTTGATTTGAATTGTAAACATTCATCTTATGTAACTGAATTGGAAAATCCTCATCAGGTGTTATGTCGGGGTTATCCTACAGAATTTGCATCCTACTTCCATTACTGTCGGTCGCTCCGTTTTGATGATAAACCAGATTATGCATACCTGAAACGACTCTTCCGTGATCTCTTTATTCGTGAAGGTTCGAACTTTGCTTTTCAATTTTTACTATAAGATATTATATAGGACCAAGAGCAATGATGGTAATATTTTAATCTTTTGAATCCATCTTATGATTTTCCCAATTGTTTGACTTTTTTTTTCTTGCTTTAGGTTTCCAGTTTGACTATGTTTTTGATTGGACAATTTTGAAATATCAGCAATCACAGAGTTCTAATCCTCCGACCCGTGCACTTGTAAGTACCTGTATCATTGTTACTCTCTCTGGGCTTCTAGCCTTTGACTGATCATCTTTATAATCCTGCTATTATGTTTGACTTGGTGTATTGATACTTTCTACAGGGTCCTGGTGCTGGACCAAGCTCTGGCATTCCTCCTGGTGCTAATAATGTTGATAGGCAGTCAGGTAGACATGTTGCTTCTTGATGGCAAACTGAAGATTTTGGATTTATCACCTAAATATTTCATGGGGGATTGTTTGAATTTTTTTTTTATTTCTCACCGGGGATTTTAGGAATTTAATGCCTTTTCCACTTAGTTGTTTTAAAAAGTCTTGATTAGGAACATGTTTTATTCCTACTCTGTATAGTTGATTTTGGTTTCTACGTAGAGAATTTTTATCATGCTTTTTACAGGAGTAGAGTGTTGATGTTGGATATTTAATTCCATTTCTTTCCCTCCTTTTTTTATTTTATTTTATTTTATTTTATCCTTGGTTTCCCTGTTTTCTATTTTCTCTCCCCCATCTTCCCATCTTATCCCCTCTCAATTTTTTATATCCCATGCTTTTCTATTCAAAGCTTTTCCATATGATTCTAGTTTTGTGCATCCCAATGCGTAAGAAAATGTCATTTTGGGTTTTCACTTAAACACAGGTGGGGAAGAAGGTAGACCTGGTTGGTCTTCAACTGATCATGCTCGAAGAAGAAACTCTGGACCTATAGTGAATTCTGGAAATCTATCAAAACAAAAAAGCCCTGTTACAAATGATCTATCCTTGTCAAAAGATGCCACTGTAAGTTCTACACTGCATCTGCTCATGGTTACAAGTATTAAACAAATGTAAATGCCTCACTTTCATAGATGGATGAATAATGGCAAAGGTAAATGCCAGTATTGCCCTTAGGTTTTTTTTCCCTATCGTTTCTGGCTCAAGATCATTCTTTGGGTGCCTATGGACATAAATGCCAGGCAGACCTTACTTTGGAAAGAGTTTATTAGAACCTTTTTCCTTTTCAATTAAGTGCATTTCATATCGTGGTGTGTGATTGGTATCTCAATTCTGTCAATGCATGTTGCCATGTGTGTAGGTTTAAGATGTGCTATGCTTGTAGAATCATTTCCTCCATGAACAAACAATCTCGTTGCATATATATTTGATGCTCAATATTGTTACTTGATAGTTGATTTATTAAACTTGCGTGGGCCTGTGCAGTTGTCCAGCTCAAGATTTTTGCGATCTAGCGTGTCATCGAGGCAACCTGTTATCTCAAGTAGCCGTGGTGCAGCCCTTGTGAATGATTCCGATCCTTCTCAACCCCGCGCAACCGATGCAAACTTTGCAATGCTTCAGAATGGGCAAGGAATTTCACCTGCTTTATTATCTTCAGAGCAGAAGCCCTCGTTCTCTGGTAGAAATACCAACATAAAGACTTTGGAGTCGACTCGAAGGGGCATTGAGAGCTTGCATGTCAAATACTGATGGAAGGTCACGTTATTAGCTGATGTCAATCACAAATGCTCGCTGCTGTAAATTTATAATCAGATACTGTAATTGCAAATTGAGTGATGTGTTGTCTTGCTAACCTGTGCAATGCAGTGCGTGGGGACTGTTCTATTTTTATTTTTGAAGGAAAAAAGAAAAACAATATCCAATGTGGAAGATAGCAGGAGTTTGTGGATGTAAAATATATTATCCCTAATCGTTTGTAATTGATGTGTTCATAAAATTAGATTACTTCCAAATAATCTGTTGTTGTTTCTTCCTCTTCAAAATTCATGGAAAGTTGAGGGAATATGGTATCCATAACTTTGCTTGATAGTTAATTGAGCAAAACACGTTCAACAAGCAGCCACATCTTTTTGTAGTGGTCACTGATGGCTCGAAACTATTCCCTATCACAGTCGATTTGAGACTGAGGACTGAGAGAGCACCCAGCCACACTTGATACGTCTTTACACTGAAAGAGCACCAAGCATACCCTTAAATAAACTAGAAAAACAACATGAGCAAATTAGAAAAACTAACATTATTAAGCATAATATTTAATTTTCTATACTAAATAGGAAAAAAAAAACAAATACCTAAGAGTACAAATAACTTTTTCAAAAAAAATCCTCTTGTATCCATCTTTCTAGGTTGGAAAAAAATCATCCTTGAGTTTTGGCTATCTATCCGCCTATATTAGTGTTGTTGCTAACCATTAAAAAATATGTTAGCACCTTTGCGTTTCACTGATCTCTAGTGACCCAATATTATATTGTTAGTCGACTTAGATAAAATAAAACAAGAATCAATTTTCAAAACACTTTGAATCTTTATAAAATCATTACTAGCCGTCAATGACTTGTTCTACATCATACCATTTCTCACACCATTATAATTCTTCATAATTTTAATTTCTCTTCCTTCTCTATAAATTAAGGTGAAACACCATATATTTACCCTTCCTCTCAACAACTACCATCTCTCTCCTTTTGTATTACATTGTCTGTGATGCGTAACATTCTTGTAATATTATCATTGTCCATCTAATAGTAGATGACAAGCATTTATATACACCACACCAAACCAAACACTATCAAAATATATATTACCTATAGAAAATGAAATAAGATAGCGTTCATCCACGATTACCTTTCTATCTTGATTCAGCCACTTCAATTTATAAGGTTTGGGGTGTTTTTCTATCTTTAGTCGCAACTTTTCTATTGCCTCACTTGACACCATATTCTCACAAATATCACTATTATCAATGATCAAATTACAAATATTGTCCTTGATGGTACAAGTTGAACATAAAAGACTAGTTTATAGCCAATCTCAGCTCGAATCATTCATAGGAGAAAGCAAGCTCTTTTGGATGACTAAGGTATCATCATCTTGCAAAACCTCATCATTATCATCACAAACAGTTAGACTCTTATACCAATAAATTTTTACTTGGACGACTCTGTTTTGTGGCACTCAAAAGTTTGATGCCCCAACTCATCATATCTGAAACACCGACATTTAAAACCATATCCAGAACTCAAACCCTAACCTCACATGTGGTTTGTTTAGCTGTTGATTCAAGCTGAACAAATGACTTTTCATCGCTGGTGCACACCTTATTATTTTGGTTAAACTGAAAGCCACATATATTAGTTACCCTAACAACTTTTTGTTTCTCCATAGTCAAAGCCCTCTGATAGGATTTTTAAACTGTCCACTTAAGTACCTAACAATCAATTGCTCTTCTGTTTCTCACATATCATTCCTAGCCAAGAGTTGGTAGAAACCATCATTGTAATCATCAATAGTTATCCAACCTTGTCTCAATGTATGGAGTTGTTGGTATAAAGTCTGAATGTACTCAAATGGAAGAAAGAGCTTCTTCATCTTCTCCCACTCATTAATACCTAGTTTGTTTTATCTCTCTTGAGACATCTTCAATTGCTCCCACCAAGTAAAAGCTCACCCTTTTAATCTAATGAAAATGAGTTTCACCCTCCTTTGCTTTGGAATTTTCATTTATTCAAAAATCCTCAATTTGTAAAGTTCTAGTAAAATCAAGAAGTTTAATTTGAAATCTAGAATTTCTTTGATGTTCTACCCGATTGAAAGGTTGCCTCATTTGGAATAGGTTATAGGTATTGGCTAGGAACCCATGATCACTCTCCTCTTCGTTGGGTGTTTTCTACCAATTGTCAGGTAAGCTATGTGATTTGCCTTTCGATATCATCAATCACTAACTCTTGAATGTTTGTCTCATTAGGAGTAACCTTCTCATCTTCACGAACATGTTTTGTTTTGATGTAGATGAAAGTGAAGGATAACGGAGTTTATTAGAAGTCAAAACCCTCAAAGATAAAAAAAACACCATAACTATTGAGGAGATACCTAAAATACTCTATTTTTATTCATCCATGTCTCACTTGCTAAAAAGTTATTACAACATTTTGTATAAAAAAACTATAAAAAACCAAGTAATATTAAATAGGAAAAATAAAATAGAATATGAAAAAATAAAAATATTTAAGGAAAATATTTATTTTTCTAAAAAAATTTTGTATCAGTCTTCTCAGATTGGAAGAGACTTATCCTCAAGTTCATACTCCAATCAACAACCGTCATTCATTATGAACATCCCTTTGTATATGAGTCACCCCATCGTGTGTTTCTAACATAATACCTGTGTGCGAGTCATTCCATCATGGTTCCTTAACACAATACTCTTATACGGGCTGCCTCATTATGGGTCACACCATTAGAATTCTTAATAACAACAACTTATCTAGATGAAAATAACATGCTAGTTCTTAAATGTTTTTTCCCCAAGGAAGAACCTCCTCGTCCCCTCTTACACAAACATGTTCTATTCTGCAATCTCTTCCAACCATGGTTGTCTAGTAGCTCACATCGAGCTAGTAACCACAAAGAACTTCGAGATCTAATACAAGTCCTCTATGACTTTTAATCAAAACTATTAGGAATTGTTGAGCTATGATATAAACACAGACATAAACAATACAAGAAATACAATAATAACAAACACAAAATTCTGCCGAATAAGATCACCACGCAAAAAATCCTAATTCAAAATTTTATTTCTTAATAATTCACCACACCAAGTAGTCTTCTTTTTAAGAGGTTTACAACTTCTTAAATAAACTTAAAAAACAATATAAACAAACTAGAAAATCTGAAAAAAAAACCCTAAACAAATTAGAAAAAATAAAATTATTAAGCATAATATTTAATTAAAAAAATAAAAATAATTAAGAAAATAAATTACTTTTCCTAAAAAATCCTCCTATATCAAATTCGATTTATTATACACTGCATAAATTTCGTTGACGATCCAAATTAAATATCTCTCCTTCATGAGGCAACAAATAACAGGAGCATCTTGTTGTTCCTGAGATGCCTATGAGAGATTAGTTGTGCTTTTAACCTTTTGTTTTCTGGACAAACAAGAAGGTTTAAAGATAATTCCTGCCGCTAGCAACCAGACAATCCATCTTATCAATTCATGTAACTCAAAATTGTTTTTGAATGTTTTTGTCAATAACAGGAATTGGCTTCTTGTCTGAACTACGAGACAGGCAATCTAAACTAGCAAAAAACATAGGATAATCAACCACAATCTCATCAACAGAAGCATCTTTTGGTCTTGGAATCAAGGAGAAATATAGCATGAACCAGAATAGTGATGATCATAAGGTAAGGATTCCATGTTCGGAACAGTCCACTCTGTTTAGATCTTGCTCACAAGTGAGAGTGAAATATCAAGCAAAGGCGGTGTATACATAAAACTCAATTCCCATAGATTGGGCTTCCATGGAGCACAAAGAAGAAAGCTTACTACTTGCTGTAAATATATAATGGCATTTAAAATTCCCAGAAGAGAAAATACATCACACGGCATCATCTCTCTTCCAAAACAACGCTGAAGCAGTGTAGTCTTTAGGAAGAAGTGGCCATGGATCACCTCCATCCATGAACCACTTGGGTGCAAGTGTCCTTGATCCACCTAATGCTCTTCCTTAAGGTCCCCTTCATCTTGCCCTCCATTGCATAGACCTTGTAGCTAGCAACCCTTCTTTTCCTTTTCAGCTCAGGATCATTGAAACTCCATCTTTTTGAAAATGACCCAAGATTGCTTTTCCCTTTCTTGATCTTCACTTCGTTGCCCAATTGATTTGGCTGTGCAGAAACCGCGTTGCTGACACTATAAGACCTCAAATCTTTCATGTTTGCAGGTGCCGCCTTGTCTCCATGGTATCCCTCCATCTGTATCCTCCCTTCCCTGCATGACCTAGATCTGAAACGCTCCATCGGAAAGAGAAAAAAAACAGAAAATATCATGCACAAAAATTGAAAGATTCAACAATCAAGATGGGGCAATTGGAGAGGAGAGAAAGGACAAGAAAATATTTTTAATTTGCTCGTGATCCTACCTTGCTTTAGCAAATATATTCCAGTTTTAACGGCTTCATTTTTCTATAATAAAAATAAGCCTGTAATTTATTGTGTAATTTAACCTCTCAATATATAAAAACAAAATAAAATAAGATTTTTTTCTTTTTTATTTTAATTATAATACCCAATTTAATTCATCAAATCACCATGTTTGATTTTTTTTATAAAAGTTTTTCTTTGTAGTTAAAAGTTGGTTTCCTTAGCAAACCGGATTTTGTATCAAATTTATTTTTAATTAAGGTATTATAATGTTTTTATCCAAATTCAAATCTTTAAATCAACACTTTGGTTTTTTTAAATGAAATACAATTTATGTAAAAATTAATTCCTAAAAGTGTTCGAAAAAAAACATTAATTAACAAATAAGCCGGTAAAAAATACCACTAACTATATATGAAGGAAAGATAATCCATCACCAAGTTGGTCCTTGGTACATGTGATTACAACTTTTGCTAATTGTCTTACTGTATGATGGAGAAAGTGGAGACGATGGAGGGTCCAATTTTCATTTTCCTGTTTCAAAAGGTCGTCCATTTGCTTTGAATGGTCTTCGTTGGGCAACATCAGCTGGTTAGAATTACGGGATTTGAATTGGAGACCTTTACTAAGACAAAGATAAGTGCTTATAAAGAATGGCTCACCACGGGTCACGGGTTGCATCAATTTTTTTAATATAAAAAATATCTAGTTTTTCCTAATATAATTTTTAATAAAAAAAATTTCAATTTGATATGATCCAATTGATCTGATAGATCAAAAAATAACTCAAATAACTAGTAAAATATAGTTTGACAAAAAGAAAATCAGGTGATATTTTTTTTTTAATATTGAAATGATAATATATTGAGTCAACTCAGTCAACCCAAGTTAATTCTTAATCTACGAATCAGGTCTTGAAAACGTGATAACCCTATAAAAAGCAAGTCAAAACAAATCATGAAGATCAACTTGTCAAACCAGCGATTCAGGTCATAAGACTAAGATAACCTCATAGAAATCAAATTAAAATAAATTATGAAACCCAATTCTCAATTAATCCAATTTTAAATGATAAAATTAAAAAAATCAATTAAAAATGATAAAAAAAAATGACCCAAGTCAACCTATGACCCACTAGGACGACTTCATAGAAAAAAAATTAAAACAAATTATAAAACTTATTTTTTTTTAATCAATATGATGTTAAAAGATAAAATTGAAAAAAAAAATCCAATTAAAAAAAGGATACACTAAACCTAATATTAAAGAAAAAAATTAAAAAAAAATAAAACTTATAGGAAACAATGAATTCACCTCCTCTTTAATTTTTGTTAATAACAATTCAAATTTTTAGTATAAATTATTGGTTCTAAAATAGGTCATTATAGTCGATATGATTTTTGTTACACATGTAGTAAGCCTATCACCCTATTTTTAGCACTTGGATTTTTTTTCTTTCATTGACTTGGGTATATATGGAATTTTTTTTTAATAGGAAGTGAGTGATTTCAAATATATTCTACATGAAAGCATATGATTAAGTAATATAGGGCTTTTTAATAGGGATAGAATATATATATTTTTAATAAAACTATGGTGATTTTGCAAAGACATATTAACTTATATTTTCAACACAATACAAGTAGGATAAAAAAAATTAAACATAAAAAATATGAAGATATTGTCTACGTGTTTTCTAGTACCAAGAAATTTTAACCGTGAACTAGAAATCTGATCCGTACATTTAATAATAAAAAAAGATCTTATGCATCAATAAATATTTTTTAAAAAATTGTTAATGCTAACTAAAAACTAAGTTGAGAAGTAAATGCAAATCAAAATATATAATCTCGTGTCAGGGGGAACCTTTCAATTTTTTTAATTTAATCATGTGGCAATAATTGTTTTTGTAAGAATAATTGTTGTACGTGTGTGGCGTCACAGTGATTATTCTCTTGAATTAGGATCGTTGGGAATGATGTGGGTGAAAATAATAGGGAATTCTTGTCCTTTATCAATAGAAAAAAAAATGAGAGTTGTCATATGGTATTTTATCACTAGGAACCCTAATTGGTCTCAAACTTTACGTAAGAGGACTAATTGTGTAAAAGAAAAGTATTAGCACTCCTAATATGTCTTACTTGAGATAAACTGCATTTTTTTATTTATCTAATATAAACTAAGGAAAAAAGTTATGTTTTCTAACCGTTGGTCTGTCTAAAGTTTAAGAAAATTCTACCTCAATAAGGAAATCCTTATCTTATTAGATTAAAAACCTAATCGTTCTAATACCAACAAAAAAAAAATCTTTTTATTAATATCACGAACATATTTTATATATAAGTTCATAATCCTGCATATTAAAAGAAACAAAATAAAAGTTTTGGTATTTTTGAAATATAGACCAAAATCCTTTGGAATTTTACAAACTTGTTGTAAAATCCATGCAATATTTTTTTAAAAAAAAACATGTCAAAGTATTTTAGATATTTTATTTTAAAAAATTGATAAAATAACTTTTAGGATTTTTAGTCATAAGCAAGAAAAAAATAAAATATTTTTGTCTCGACTCAACTAGGTTGACCTGAAATTTTTTGTTCGAACATAAACCGAACAAAAAATTCTGGTTTGACCTGAAAAAACCCAAAACAAAAATAAAGTAAAAAAAACAGATTAAACACCTAAAAAACACAAAAACTAAAAAATTCTTGAACAAAACGGACCAAACACATAAAAAAATAAAATAAAGAACACTAAGAACTCTTGAAATGAACCCATCAATATGGAGCCCAAAACAGACCAGAATGGTCAAAATGAAGGCGCATACATGTTGGAAATCATGCAAGTGTCAATAATGTAACATCTATTCATTTCGATTATCTTTTAAATATCGCGGTTTTGTCAAAATAGGTTTGCATCCTAAACTGAAACCCTGTGATTAAAAACCATTATAAATATGTTATTAATGCAAATAAATACTATATTATTATTTAATCATGTATAAGGAAAGGTTCTATGCAAAGAAATGGACCAAAATTGGTCAAAATCAAGGGTTTAATATCATACACAAACATGTTTGAATGTAAAATTAACAAAAAAAACATCAAAACATCAAAATTAAGCATGAGATACTAAATCCAAAAAGTAATAACCTAAAACAGCTTGTATGTTCATGCAACATGAATTTAAAATTGGTTTTCTGAACCTATTTTATGCACGAATAGGCTTACACCATTGCTTTAACATGCATAACTTAAGTTAAAACAACATTTATATAAAAAAAAGAAAACTTAAACAACAACTTTAATACATCAAAAAAATAAAAATAAAAAACTCTAAAATAACTTCATTAAATAGAAATTATAACAACAAAGAGGTAAATCAACATTACTTATTGAGCATTCCAACCTCTTTTTTTATGCTTGTAAACATGAATGTTAAACAAAACAAATGAAAAAACAACAAAAGCAGGCCACAAATGACCTACTTCTTTTTTTTTTTATCAATAAGATATACCCAGAACAACTACTTTGTCTTTACCTTTTTTTTTTGAAAGGTTTTACCACTCACAAGCTTACTCCCATTTTCCAAAACTTAAGAAAACTTTTCTTAGGTTTCTAGAACTTTTACACTTATGTTCTAAGTTAATATTTCTCTCCTTTTCTTTTCTTTTCTTTTCTTTTTTCCTTCTCTTTTTTTTTCAGCCCTTTTTTCTTGATCTTGAGGGGGGTATTTATAGGGTTTTGTTAGGGTTTTGGGAAGTCTTTAATATATTTTTAACCTCTTGATCTTGAGGGAAGTGTTGTGAACCCTTGATAAGAACTCATTAAGGAGCCTTTGTATGTGAACACATAAAAACCAAATTACTTTTTGCATGATAGTTGCATTATCGAGACTGACTAAGTTGTCCACTTTCGAGGCATTGTCAGAGCAATTCTGACATCATCATTGCCTGACACCACCTGAAATTGGTAGAAGGGGGCACACCTTTCATTTGGATCCAATCTTACTTAATTTGGAGGTTTGTAACTCCGCATTCAAGTATTTGAAGTTGCCAACTTGATCAGTCAAAACTATCAAAACATAGGTGCCAGTTGATGAACGACATGTCATTTACCTTATCTTTATTAAGTCTGAAAGTTGCTTGAGTAAATTGGTTATTCGAGGGATTTCATTTTTCATGGACTCTAACTTATTTTTGATAATGTGATTACAGATTAGCTCTCTCTTCATTCTCCATTTTTTTTCTTAATCAGGTGTTATAGATCTTAGGCGGGGGACCTATGTTTCATAGCCTGAACATGTATGTGACGATTTATAAACAAATATATGAAAAAAATGCAATAATCATGATGCATATGTCAATGTATATTGGATAAGGATTAGCTTTTCTGAACTGATTCATGACTTTCATAATTCCTTCGACAAGATTTCTGATTCCAAGTGGTTGCTGTAAAGGGGCATTTGTTAAGTTCTTATCATGGTTGAATTTCAAAACACACTAGAAAGAAAGATGGGTTGTAGCCCTCTTATAAATAAAAAGACATCGTTTGACAAATTTTAAACTTTAAAAGCCCTATACATCACTACTCATAAAAAGCATTTCCTCTACTAATGTTTCTAATAAAGGAAGTGATGGCGCTCATATGTTCTCGGTGCATCATAACATCATTTCCAATCTGGGTGGCCTGTTATTGCAACCTTTCATCATAACATGTATTTGCTCAATCTACTTTGTTATTTGTCTTATGTTGTCATAGAGAAAGATATTATATGTGATTAGTACTCTATTGCTGGTTGCTAAAGCCTCATTGCTTCTTTCTAGTACTTGTATCGTAGTCTCCAACTGTGGTATGTTATCCATTGCCCTTTGTAGCTCCTCTCTCTCAATATCAAGCTCAGTTATTTTAAAGTTAATTTGAACTACTTTTTATTTTTAATTCTTTTATTTTTTTCTGATTTTTTGTTTATATGGAGGTCTAAAAAAGAGGAACAATAACAACAATAAGTTAAATTCCACTGAAAAAAAATTATTTGTTGGTATGATTCATCATTTTCATGTTAATTCTTTTTCACCTAAAAATATTTTTTCAATGTTATTTATTTAATAAAAAATCAATAAGAATAATTATAAAAAACAATTTGATGATTTGAAATAAAAAAAATGTCTTATTGATATTTTTTACCATAATATTTTTTTTCATATAATAACTTATCATAATTATAAAAACAAGTTTTAATTAAGAAACTAATATTATGGTAAACTTAACACAAATTTATTGAAAAACATATATAAGAACTATACACGAAAGCATGTTGTCACAATGAACTTTTTCGAAGTGTTGCCAAACCTGACTTGGCTAAGTGGGTCAATGGAGATGACTCGGCTTGGGCTTTAAATCAAACCAGGTGGAAGTTGATCCAGTGTAACCTAATTGACCTAACTGGTCAAAACACCA
>Ga0325403_1002998_pt1 | contig 15214 bp, 8 predicted proteins | sample PopdelMetagenome_19_FD_205665 | JGI IMG/M metagenome (GOLD analysis project Ga0325403, IMG submission 205665) | Populus deltoides microbial communities from Bellville, Georgia, United States - Xylem-PdKOR-R4 | ecosystem: Host-associated > Plants > Phyllosphere > Stem > Wood/Secondary xylem...
CTGCAGAATTTTAACAATTGTACTGATTACAGGTTGATGGCCACATGGTATCGGAGATTGGACCAGGCCTTCTTGTTCTTGTTGGGCTCCACGAGTCTGATACTGACTCCAATGCTGATTACATGTAATCTAAAACAAACCCTTTTGTTTTTGTGTGTGTTTAATCATGCTATTGATAACGGTGGGAGTGATGGAGTTTTAATTTCTGAGTAGATGCCGTAAGGTGTTGAACATGAGGTTGTTTACAAACGAGAGTACTGGCAGAGGATGGGACCAGAATGTAATTACTCACCTCTTTCTCTCCATGTTATGTAGACAAATGTTTTTTAATAAATGTGTTGTGTGCATATGTGCAGGTTATGCAGAGAAATTACGAAGTTCTGTTAGGTATTCGTTTTAGACACCACCATCTTGTTGGGCCAAGAGAGAAAAAACAAAAAGAAAATTATAACAACTTGCAGTTTCGAATTAAAGGGATGATTTTCTTAGCAATGTTGTAAAGCTATTGGGATTTTGTTTTGTTTTTGATTTTGTGTTCAAGTGCATATAGTTATAATGCCAGTTGCCTGTGTTTTGATAGTGAGCCAGTTTACATTGTATGGAGTGTTGAAGGGAAACAAGCCGGATTTTCATGTAGCAATGCCACCCCAGAAGGCAAAACCTTTCTATGAATCTTTGGTTGATAAATTTCGGAAAGCTTACAGACCGGATGCAATAAAAGGTACTCTAATTTGCCTGCTTCTGTTTGTTTTTGTTTTTGGTTGGTTATGGTATCATGTTATCATTTCATTCACACAGTTAGTAAGATTTTTCGTGTAAAGAAATGAAAAATGCTAACAAAGGTCTTTCTTAGAGCCCGTTTTATTTTGATATATTATATTATTATAACGGTTATTTTATAAAATATATTTTTTTTATTTCTTGAATTAAATTATGAAGTAAGGTGGCAGATTATACTGAAAATTTTTGATGTAAATATACGATTAATGTTATGAGTGAATTACTTAATTCTTTCTACATTCTTCATCCTATAATTGCTTCAGAAATGATCGTGTGATCTATTCCTTCCTATTTTCCAATTGCTTTTTTTTTTTTTTTTAGATGGTGTGTTCGGAGCAATGATGAAGGTACACTAACTTTGCCCTTTCTCTTCAGTGTCGCAAATTTTTCCTTGAGGTCAATTCCCTAACTTTGATGCTTTGGATGGTTTGAAGGTTAATATAGTGAATGATGGACCGGTCACAATGCAACTGGACTCTTCACAATCATCCAAGTGAGTACCACCAGTTCGGTGGAAGTTGTTTATTGTCATGTTTAATGTCAATATATAGGGTGAGTTCAATAACTAAAATCTGTGGAGCCATTTCAGGAGCACTAATGAGGAAACAGGAAAAACCATTAATTGATCGGTTCATGTGGGGGATGAAGTTCTGTAGTTGATCTAATCTCTCCTTGTGAGACAGAAGTTAACAACATTTAGCGTCTCCTAGTGGATATAAAACAATTTATGATTAAGCAGGGGGTCTTTTTACCTGACACGTTGGATGGTGATTGAGGCTTCCATGCCAGCTCTTCTGAGCTGCACAATTAGCCGACAGGCCTGCCCACTCTAAGCCCCTTTATCTGTCTCCACTGGTATATGCTTCCAGCTGAATAAGTGATCATGCAATTGGACAGGGTTACCCTTGTTAATCACATTATTCAACAGATGTTACTCAAAATTACTGTACTCGTATATTCTTGAAGAGAAATTGCATGTTATACGCCACTCTTTTCTAATTCTGTGAGCAGGTCTGATGTCCACTCTCATTATTCAGGTGTATAATTCTGTGCTAAAGTAAATCACTATCCTTCTTTGTAGGTATAATGAATCACTAAATAGATGATTACGATTTGTTTGGTGTTACTCCCGAATACTGTTGTGGCTGCAGCTACTGCGGCAACAGCACCCTCATTCTCGAAAACCTAATATTCATTGCTTTCTTTAGAAATGCTGTTGAATCTCATTCGCGTGTTAACCAAGGCAAAAGGTAGGGAGGAATTCAAGAGAGCCAGAAGAAACTAGTATGATATTTAAGTGAAATGATCAATTTAGCTACAAAAGATATGAATAGCTTACAGAGATATTCTTTACAAGCACTTCAGAGGGGCATGTCCACATGGTAACAATATGTTCGGATTACCTGCATCCTTTATTATACATGAGCTCCTGTCTCTGTTGAGAGGATTGTTGCTGCAGTAAACAGCGCCTCCTTTCCAATTGGCAAAATCTCCATCTTCCTGTACCGTGATCAAATTTTGCCAAGATCTTGTTATTATGATGATGTACCTTCCATTGAAAAAAAGTGATGATGATGATGTAGGATACTGATTTTGATTTCCATTCAGAATGATACCAAGGTTATCACTCTCTGTCACCTTCAGCGAAGCAACATTGCAGCATGCCATCTCCGCCAACTAATTTGGGGGCAATTATTTGCACATAAAGCCTAATCTTATGCCTAGATTTTTATCATCATAAAACATAAATTGTGGCAATAAAAACTAAATATAGATTCTTACGCATCTGTTCTTCTCAAATTACTAAATGCAGAGATTATATTCTCGCATATTTCCACTAGAGAGCTGCTCCTTCCTTCATCCTTCGAAGCAGAGATGCCATCAGCATCTTGTTGAGATGACGATGACAAATGTGCCTGAAAAGAGTCCAAAATTCGATCATATCAAAACAAGAATTGTACTGGAGAAACAGGGCCCAGATCTTTCACTTTTCACTAAACCTATTTACAGAAGAATATTGTCACTAAACCTTATAATTCAAAAAAAAAAAAAAAAACCAATTTTTTACAAAGAAACAAATTTTGAATTTCTTAAATGATAGTACCCCTGCCATTGAGATTTAGGAATTGTCTCACCTACAACATGAACAATCACAGATGAACAAATCCCTGATAAATTTCCAACGATTTTTATCTATCTTCTTCACATATTGATTTGACAATTGACTAGAGTGGGAATATGTTAAATTGCCTGGAAAAATGGGCAGCAAAACCCTATCACTTCTAAATTTCTAAAATCCACAATGAACCCCAACCACATCACGGATTCTTGGTAGGAAGGCCACTGTATGACGGTAGGAAATACCCCCAAATGGTGTTCAAAACTTTTAGCTATTTATTTCAGAATTTAAGAAACACAAACTCCCAACAACTATACATTGCAAATGACATTGTGCTTATAGAAATAGCATGATGTATATAAGCAATCACCGAGGCCATAATATGAAATTTCAGGGCATGAAGGCAATGTGAAAGTAGTCTGTATATGCAATAAAACAAATTTGTAAGCAAAAGTACTAGCACCGCCCCAAATTTAGGTACTTGCATTGTTGAGTATTGTATAACTAGTTGAAAGCAAGAATAATCACCTGAAAAGCATGTGCTAAAAGCACCTGAACTACATCTGCTTTTATCTTTTTGGTAATGCTTCGTGTGCTGGTGATATTGGAAAAGCAGTTTAAGACTCCACTGAATGTTGTTGCATCCTCAGTGGGACCATTTGATCTCCGAGTGCGAGTGGACAGCTACAGAATAAAATATATCCCCGTAAACAAGTAATCAGAGTTATAGATGCTTTTAACCACCTACATGTTTACCAAAAAAAGCTTTGGGGAAAATGCACATTATTTTAAATGACAACAATATTGACAGCTCACTTACTCTAGTGGTGTATTTTGAAAAATACTGCAAGATGATTTCGAGCTTCCACTTAGGCTCATTAAATACCTGCAAATCATTCTGATCATGAGAAGAAGAATATCTTCACTTGTTTGATTAAACAACTTCAACAGTTATATTAAACAACAGCATAAAAAATAGATAACAGGAATCTAAGTGGGAGACTGCTTACAATTCTAAATGCAACACCTAATCATGCAAAAAATAGCATGAAAATATCAGAAAAAAGAGCCCATGGTTTAGTACCTACAGACCATCTGAGAATGAAAGCTTGCTAAAACCAGCTAATAAAGAAAGCATAAAAGTAACGGAAAAAAGTGAAAGAATGGTATTTTATTTTGAGGGTCTGGCCAAAAGTGATCTCTGATTCCAAAGCCAGGAAGCCAGAACAAGACTAGTACCCCTCCACCTAAATCTTTCAGAGATTCTGCATCTTTATGAATGCATAGCATACACAGAAGGGAGTACTTGACAACTTAAAAAGGATACCTTCAGAAATGGAGAAAGCATATCTATGTCATAAGTTAGCTCATCCAAAATTATCTCCATTAGAGGGGTCCTGAATCAAATCATAGCAGCATGTTCACTTTACTCAATCAAAAATCACAGAGATAAATGAGTGCAAGTAAATACCTCACACCATCAGCTCTGGTTGTAGAACCTTGCATGTCTGCTTTCTTCCTAGACATGTCAAGGTCCATAATCTAGAAAAGTCGACAGCATCAGAGTTTATAGAAAAGATGATTTTAAATATTCTTAACTCAGGGAGTCTTTTTAGTGACTTGCCATTATCAGAAGTTTTTGCAAGGCAATACAAGCATTATTTCCTAATTCAAATAAAGCTAATGCTGAAGCTGTATTGCCATTATGAGATAGTTTTGAAGCAGCATCGTCAGGAGATTCTAGATCCTCACTTATTCCAGCAGAAACGTCAAACAATCCACACATAATGGATAAGCAATCTTTCATCAAGCCTTTGTAGTTTATTCTTCTTGTACTCTGCAAAATAAATATGATACAAGATATTCACATCTTCAAACATTTAATAGCCACACAATGCCTCCAAGTAGGAGAAAAATTATAAATTAAAATGGAAGAAATGGCAATTAAAATTTTTAGAGGGCTGAAGGTTATAAGACATCAATTAAGGATTACAGCATCACACTCAATGAGTAACAAGATACATTGAGATTTACAACTCAGAAGGTGAGGATATACCAAAAGCATGTTGAGCAAAGACTCCCTTAGGTGGGTCCAATTCATGGTTTCTGCAATACGATAATAAGCTGTTTATATCTCACAAGTACCTCAAAGCATACGAACAAGGCATGTAATAATACCTTCATACACCCTGTTACGTGGTAAAAAGTCTCCTTCAAGAGCATTGACAAGATATTGAAACAGCAACATGTTCCTCAGTGACTGAAAGAAAGGCATGTCAGAAGAATGCTCAGTAAGTGACTCAACGGGGAAGAGTATCCCAACCTTCATAAAATTTAAATTGAAAAACCTATGAACAAGTGTGCTATTAGGACCTAAAAGACACTGCACACCTTGTCTTATCTCTTATTTACTTGAAAAAAGAATAAATAAACTAACCTTTATTTCTAATGCTTGAAGGTTTCCCTCATTAGCCACTTCAGCAAGTTCTTGCATTAACTGAAGGAAACCCTGAGAATAACAGAGCCACCAAAATAGAATAAAAAAGCAGGATGCAGGTAACAAACATCGGCTTTCACTAACAAACAACTTCAAAGAAATTATTCAAAACAAGGAATACTATCCGGTGGTGCAATCTTTAAATCACAAGAACAAGCACCTCTTAATGAAAAAAAACACAATTCAACCACTTCGATTTCAATCACAACCAACTCACCAATGAGTCAAGTGGTCCGCTAATGCTTCTGCCACCAGCTCCCCTCTCTCTAGATGCATTTTCCAAATTAAAAAGAAATGGCGACCAGCCCTAATATCCAGCAACGAAAGAATGTAATATCTATCATCATCCTCATCAAAATACGGCAATTAGAAACATTGATCAAAATACACATTTAGATAAAGCAAAACTTAATACCTCCTCAACCACGACTAGGTGAGATGACTCTAATGCTTCTTTCTCTGACAAATACACGCGTGGAAAACGCTAATCGAAGGAAGAAAAAAACAAAAACAAATCTTCAAGTATCCCAAGTCCAAACTCAGATTAAGTTAAAGTATTAAAGAAAACAAGTCTAAATTAAGATTAAATTAACAGTAAGGTCCAAAGAGAAGCAATTAAGTACCTTATCCAACTCATTTAAAAGGCGAAAACTTTCCGTAATCAATTCCAATGATTTCCCAACCCTCAAAATTTGAAACACCGCCTCACGCATTTTGCTGCTTCATAGAACAGTTTCCAAAATATTAACCAAAAGGAAATTTACAAATATAATTTCTTTTTATGATTTGAAGAAAATTAAAAAGGAAATTAATCACCTTGTTGGAGGATTTTCATTAACAATGCAAGCGCTGCGAACTGCTTCCAGAAATGCAAGCCCTAGCGTTTCAATTTAAAACGCGATTAATTAAAAATTAATCAGCTTAGATTAAAAAGTGGTGTGGAAAAGGCTTACTGTCATCGTTGGCGTCTGGTGTGTGTTTAGAATCGGAGGCGGAGTCGAGGATCGCTAAGAGGTTCTCTTCGATGCCTGCTCTCTTCATTCTTCTCTCCACTAGAAACCCTAGGAGGAGGAATTGTTAATTTGGGCTTCAGTATGGCCGCCAAAAAAGATTTCTATTATTTCCCGCCCAAAATCTTTTTTTTCCCTTAAACTTCTCTTATAAGGAAATCGAAATAATAGATATTATAAGAAATAAAATTAGGAAACAAGAGGGGAGAAAAAATTCCGTTGCCGGGACTTGAACCCGGGTCTCTCGGGTGAGAGCCGAGTATCCTAACCAACTAGACTACAACGGATTGTTGACACTTTTATAATATGTTTTAATTTATAAATAATACAAGTGTGAAAGTTGTAATTCAATCATATTTTTGGTGGTAATGTGCAAACAGAAGCTGAAATGATATTGTCGTTGCCAAATATAGTTTGAAAACGGTAGCACTTCAACTCCTTTTGAGGGGTCCAAACCAAAATTGTCCACTTAAAATCAGATCTACAACACTGCATATCTAAGTGGTTGGTATTTTGATGAAGTTCACTTTAATTTGGAGACCAAGAAAATATGAATAGTCTCAACTCCTATCTACATCCAGTTGTGTTGTTTACCTGAATATGCAGGCTCGCAACACATTCTACATCCACACACATCTTATTATTATTATTATTATTATTATTATTATCTTCTGTAATAAATTGACAAAGCGTTTAAAAAATGTAAAAGAAATTTCTAAAACCAACAGAAATGAAGGAGAGAATAAAGAAAATGGTGAGAAATTTCTATTCACTTCAGGGGGAAAAAAAAAGAATCTAAGTAGTGGACTTTTAGAATGAATTTATGAGATTCCAAAGTGATAAACAACCTTAAACTGTAGCCCGGAGGTGGTGTAGAACTACTTGGCCAATAAATGTGGTGGATGTTTAAGTAAAGGAAGTTAGCTTTGATGTAGTTGGTATTGAAGTATATAGCTATGTTTGTGACGGATTAATTTATTTTATATATGTTTTTCTATAAGTCCATAATAAAAAAAGACAAAAAAAAAAAAAAAGTTAATAATTCAACATATTTAGCTTCTACAGAATGTTAAACCCTAAATGACATGGATCATGCTTGCTTCTAAACCCAATATTCTTGAGCTCAGCTAGATGTTGAGCCTGTGTACATTTAAGTTTGATGAATTGTCAGACCTATTATTATTAAGTTCGGGCGTTCAGCTATGTACTGAGCCCATGTACATATCAATATGATGAATTGTAGATCTAATATCCTTGGGTTCAGTTATGTGTTAAGCCTATGTATACATAACCCAAGTATATATGAATCTAAAATCTATTAGACTCATCACCCTTGGACTTAGGATGATTCTAGGTCCAAATGTGTATGGAACTAATGATCATTATAGGCTCTATGTTGGGTCATGAAGCTTTATTTGTTTATTTTAATGGCTTTTAACACAAAAAGTTAAAAGGCATTTCCTTATACCCTCTAGGTATGTAAAAATCTTCTAATGACCAACCATATTTCCATCAACATTAATATGATATAAGTGATATATATTCTTCATTAATATTGTGTAAATATATTTTTTCCTTATTAATGTTGTGTAATTAATATTTATCTCTCATTAATGTTGTCAAAAGAAAACAACATTCCAACTCCTCCATTTAAGCAATATAACAAGGTTTAGGGGCAATATATACCCCCTGAACTATCTAGGTAAATGGTTCATGCTTTTTTATCCTTTAAGTATTCATACTCTTATTTTCAGAGCGTTTATCATACACAAGCAAGAATAAACATTCTTGTTCTTAGAATTTAAATCACATTCTCTCAACCCCTTATAAAAATCATTGACTTTATTATTGGAGGGTTCCTAAACCTCACTAAAAATGTTTATTTTTAGGAGTTAGGTCTTCTACTACCAACCATCAACTTTTTAAACTGTAGAGAAGGGAATATTAACGTGAGCGTGAGATTACTTACTATCCAAACACTAAAAAACCATATTTTTAAGCATTCTAGATTTTAAAATATTATCAGTTTTCATGCCTACCCTTTACCAAAGGACCCCATCCAGGACTGTTTTGATAAGAAAAGGGTAGTACAAACATTTAGATTAAATAGAATTTGAGCTCTGATTATGAAACTTTTTCCTTTTTTTTTTATTAACAAACAATCATTTTTAAAGTGAAATATTGACGGTTTGACACATTCAAGCATGTCAGTTCGATTGACAAATGTTTTTGGGAAGTTTCATTTGAAAAAGCAAAGCATCTCAACAATTATTTTGGCAAAACTCATTTTGCTCCCATTAATGGACGTATGCATATTTTTTTATATATATTGGTAACTATGATCATTTAAGTTATAGAGCAAAAAAAAAAAAAAAAAGGAAAAGGAAAAAAGAAATACTTCGCTCTAAATCTTAACATCAAGACTCTAGAGTACCATAAAATTAAGGAATCTTATCTAACTATGTATGAGGAAGTTGTTATATACAATATTGATGTATAGTAACTTCAAAATAAGATGAAGTTATGATACGATTTAGACTTGGATTTTTCATGTTGAACATCTGGTTATGTTTCTTAGCTTGGATAGGAGGCCATTCGGCTACTATTGTGTCTTCCCTTGGTTTTTAGTTTGGAATGCAATTAGCCATAAAGGGTTTCTAGCTTGGAAACTATTCAACCATGAGAGCGTTTTATCATAAAATGAGTTCGATTAGCCTTAGGTTATGTATGATGAGGGGTTCAATCCAAGGCCATCAATTTTGCATTCGGCCAGATTTGAGCAACCCATGTATGTGTTTAATTTGGGTAACAAAGTAGGCTTGTTGAAGCTTGTATCAAGTCTGATTTGGATCATGTTAATATGTATGAATTTTGGCCACAAGAAATCTAAAGTTGGTTTAGATTAATTAAGATGTTGAGATCTTTTTTTTATAAGAATTTATCAAATATCATAGAAAATTAGTAAAAAAATTGAACTCCGCCAATATTATGATAAAAACATCATTAACAATATCATAGAAATTATCATTAAAAGCTTAGTTTTATGACAACATTTTAATCCTTATGGTGTCACTTCCATTAATGGATGACACATGTGGCTATAACAAGTCAAGTTTTGCACCGATTGTCGTTTCTTTTTTTCCTTTTTTTTTTCCTCTCTCCTCCTTTTATTGTTATTTCTTTTATTTTAGATTATCTATATAGTTGGAATTTTCTTTCAATTAATTCTCTTTTAGTTTTTTCAGCTTTCAGATTTGGTCCCTATATTTTTAATTTTGATTTTTTTTCAACTATTATTTTAATTAAATTATCTTTTTAATTGCATCAATCAATATTTTATATCATTCTCTTATTTGGATAATTTCTTCAATTGTATCCCTCAATATTTTATATCATTCTCTTAATTGAAATCTTTTTTTTATATATAAATTACATCCCTCAATATATTAATTTATTTTATTTTATGTCATATTTGATTCTTATTCTCTTAATTTCAATTTTTTTGTTTTTAATAATTTTTTGTTGAAACTTTTTTTTTCAATTTCATCCCTCAACATTTCATTGGAAATGGGATCAAAGAACAGAAGCTTTAGCTATATAGATTATAGCCAAAGCCAAACAATGAAAAAGCATAATTTTACTGCTAGAACATTAGCAATAAAAGCCATTTAGAATCAATCCACTACAGTCTAGGACGAGATGCATTCGTGGTTTCTATATAGGTCAACACCTATTTATCAAAATAAAGCATACAAATTTTTTATCTAATCTACAACAAAAAAGAACATATGGCACAAGATATCCTCCCAAATAGGCTGCTTTTCCTCAAACATCAATTTGTTCATGCTATTCCAAAGAGCCCAAATAGTGTTGAACATAAAACCACTCCAAACAGATCTTTCAAACTTATAGTGATTATCCTGCAAAAAGTCTTGTCATTGACATTGAAGGTTATCTAGGTCGTAAGTCATTATCCAGTTTAAGCCTCTCCAAGCTACAATTTTATTCCAAAGTTTTTAACCCGCGGGGCAATGTATGAGAATGTGGGAAATAATTTTAGAATATGGATCACAAAAAAGGATAACAATCATTTTGTGGACTCAAAATATGTCTCCTGACGAGGAAAGCTCTAGTACATAGCCCTTCATTTAGAGCCAGCCATAATGTCATATGGTTTGGTTCCAGCAAACCTACTTCTGTCAAGGGCAAGCATACAGGAGTTCACAATGTATTCTCCATCCTTTTCCCATTCCCAAACCAACTTATCTTTATTCTTTCAATGGATTCTTGCTAGGTTTAGATCAGAAATTAGCCCATGAAGCTTCAAACTCTCTCTAGCTCTAAGGGGTCTCATCCAATTTAGATTCCATTGCCACACATCTTCGAGGCCTACTTTCAAGAAAAAAAGCCAAAAGAGAATATGATAAGAGTGAGCTAAACAAAAACTAGTCAGCCAAGTATCTTTCTAAAACTTTACCTGGTTACCCTTTCCTATTTGAAGTTTGTAACTATTTCTTATCAGGGTGTTATCCTGGTCATTGCTAGTTGTAGTTGAGTAAATACATCTCAAAGTCACCGAGAATCTTTTACTAAATTGAGGCAGCTCGTTGCTAAAACTTGGCTTATATTTTTTCCTAATCAAATTAGCCCAGTTAGCCTTGTCATCGCAACCAAGTTTCCAAATCCACTTAAAAAGAAAAGCTTTATTTTTTGCCAAGACAAACCCAATACCAAGCCCTCCCCTATTTTTTTCTTTAACCACAGTTTTCCAAGCCAATTTATGGATCTTTCTTTTGTCAATGCCTCTACCTTATAGGAATCGAGAGTGCATTGCTATAATCTGATGAGTTACTGTTTTTGGGATACAAAATATAGACATGTAGTAAAGTGGTGTAGTAGCTAGCACACTTTTGATTAAGCAAGCTCTTCCAGCCAGAGATAACAACCTACCCTTCCAAGAACCAAGTCTCCCATGAATTTTGGAGAGCACAGGTTTCCATGTGGAAATCCTATTAGGATTGGAGCCAAGAGGAAGGCCTAGGTAATTAATTGGTAGTGTGTCGCCTCTGCATTTGAGAACACCCGAGATCCCTACTATGAACATCTCATCCACATTTACACCCACCAAGCCACTCTTATGGAAATTAATACAGAGACCCGAACATAGATTGAACCACCATAACATTCGATCTCTTGACATTAATATGAAATCTTCTCTCTAGAAGCATGACATTACAAGATTCTAGCAAACCTTGCAACCGAGGAAAGTAAAATTTACGTATGTTCTTGGAGATTTGAATAATTTGTATTTATTTTATTGATAGTACTCGACGGATATCACATGCACGTTTATTTCACTATTAAATATTGTTGGTCATACATGATGACTTTCAAGCGTACAATTTCCAGAAAGGAAACGGAAAAAATAGGAAATTGCCCACCATAACATTCTCTGGGGTGGAAAATAAATGAATTTTAGCCCCTGATGATAGCATCAATTATAGGACGGATGGACTTAAAAACATTGTTGTATGCCTGCTCAGTTGGATGTATTGAATCCCAAAATACGTACTTTGATGCATCAGGACACAAAAATGATTTTGGGTTGCACAAGAGAGATGCTTCCAAGTAACCGGTTCCACAGCAGCCACGACTTACTTCATCAAATGCTTGAAAGGGAGGGGGTAAATTAAATTAATTAATGATCACATGATCAGAATATATATATATATATATATATATATATATATATATATATTTCTCAGTTTAATTTTAGAGATTTTATATACACTTACCAGACCTTCCTTGCCCTTGAATCATGCCGGTCAAAGCACTGTACGCATCAGTTAAATAGATCCTAACACCTTGATTTGCTAATCGAATTTGCATGAGATTCAACTCATTCTGGAGCAACTGATTGAACTGTCGTCCGACGGAGGAAAAATAATCAAGACAACCACGTTCTGAGATGGCATGGTTCGAGAAAAGGGTGATAACGACCGGCAGGCAACCCATTGGAGGTAGTGCAGTAAATAAGATTCTTCTTGCTCCTTGCTCAAACAAGTCCTAAAATCGTCGCATAATGTAGTGTCGGTTATATTTTTCATGGCTTAATAATCTAAAATATTATAGCATACAAGCGCAATAATTTCAAAACTTGAAATTTGGGTAATTAATGATCTGGGATAAATGCCCCATATTTATGCCAATTTAAAGCTGACAGCTGATAGCTTGGCGGCTAGGTAGATATCGTAATGAATTGATTAATTAATGTTGTGGTTCTTGCGGGCCTCCTCGTCTTATCTTTGGAAGACACTCTTGCAATTATAATGGGTGTCGTTTACAGGTAAAGTTTTAGATATATATTTTGAAGGTTATTAGCTTTATAAATTTTAAATTTTAAAATTATTGGAGGTTTACATGATCATTAATTTTAAAACTTACAAAATTAATCGAGCTAAATACAAATTAACCCGGACATTAACGTTAATAATAAAAAAAAATACTCTTGCAAGTGTTACAACATTAATTAATACTTTGGTTTCCTTTTCAACTTAAATAATCTTAATTGTTAAACCTGTTTAACATGACTTCTAAAGTATAATATTTAATTTTAATTAAATTATATTTCATAAGTTATTTTTCATAAACAATTTATAATTTATAAAAGAAGTTAAAATAATTTTTAAGTTAGGAGTACATTAAGCAAGAAATTGTTCAAATCAATTTTTAAACAATAAATATAATATAAATTAGAATTCAGAATTGTAAAAAAAAAACTTTCTTAATTTTGATTAAATCAAAATAAAAAATTCGACTCAATTCTATGATAAACTTTAAACTTAAGTCAACAATTATTTCTAATCAAGTATACTTAATTATAGTTCTTTTTTTATAAATTAAAAAGCTGAGCATTGACTTGAATAAATTTGAAAACCCATATTAAACAAAACGTTAATAATGTCCCATGATATAAATAAAAAGTGATGAACCAGCATATTTCCCTAACGCAAGCTTTTGCACCACAAGAAGAAACATGTACAGGTCTTGGCCAGCACGGTGTTTAATGACAGTAAATACAAACATATTGTGCAGCTCTTTTATTTTTGCTTTTGGATCATAATAAAGATGCTGCTCACAAATTTGTGGAAGGCTTTCCTTACCTGACCCAAATGGACACAAATCCTTTTATAGAATAAAGTAGCATCGAACTATTTGTAATTATGAATATCAATTAACTAGCTAATTATATCTATACGTCAATATCCTGTACCGGATAAGACTGTCAATGGGCTAGTAGAGCATTTAAAATAATAATAATAATAAGTGAACGAATAAACAAACTAAAATATCAGAAATAACAATAAGTTGATTAACCATGAATGGAGCCAAACCTGAAGGAATTGTGTGGCTGTTTGCAGGATGAATTGCTGGTAACCTGAGACGGAGTAGGTTTTTCGTCGGATTGGCAGAGTAAAATAATTGATAACGAAGTCATTCGTGCCAGCACTGACGATAAACAATGCCTTGTTGATATGATTTTCGGTCTTTTTCCTTCCAATTGCAGACTCCAGTCTTCTTTTATACTCTTTAAAGTACTCCAGTTGCTTTGGTATGTCGATCACATTCTGTGGTAAAACATAAGAAAATAAACTTAATTTAGCTCCCAAGTGGATGACATATACACTAGAGGCTGCATAGTTTTTTTATTTATTAAAATCTAGACAACATGATCTATCTATACCACGGCAGATGTTTCATTTTAATTTCTCACCTACCAATACTTCCTTTTATTAATCAATTGTCAATGTCTCTCTCTCTCTCACACACGTTTTTTTTTCAGGTTCTTTCCTTGTCTGTTGGCCCGTTACTTCGTTACAATGTTGTGTTATCATCAATAAAAAATAATATAAATTATATTTTAAATTTTTTTGTTATTGAATTGAGATAATTTTTTAATATAGTATCAGAGTCTTGATGACTAAATAATCATGAGTTTGAATCTTACTAATACTCATCATCCTCATTTATTTAATAAAAAATAAATATAAAATAGTATGAGTTTGTGTAAGTTTTATATTTATAGGACTTTCATTTGATGAGATATGTCAGAGAATAATATAAATTATATTCTAAAATCTCATTTAATATTTACATACATATGAAATTATAAGAATCAAACCCAAATCATGCATCTAAGACACACGAAGATTGAATCTGATCCTGCCTCATTTCCATGCTTTGTAAGGGATCAAGGTAATGCCTGTTGGTTGCTTAATTCTGCTGATGTTTCTACAAGTATATTTGCACTCTTTAATGATGCTTAATTATAGGAGCCCTAGTGAAATTTCATATTTTGAGACCTGATACATCTCCCTAGCCAGAAAGAAACATACCAGCAACGTCAAAAATCAAAATCATTCCAAATTCGTAAGTGTTTTCGTAAACTAAGAAAACAAAATTCATCCACACAAAGATAGTACCTGTAGCTACCTAACAATGATCCATCTATCAAATGAAAACCAGAATATTTATGCGTTAGCCATTAAAGATTTATATAAATATCCTAATTATCAATATGTGTATCTCCTAGTCTTATACCATTAAAATTCTTACAAGACATTAAGTAAACGATAATATGCTGAGCGTTTGTGTGTGTGTCTGTTTGTTAAGAGAGGGAGAGAGAGAGAGAGACGTACGGACACTCTTGGTGTAAGGGGATCAAATCCGGAGCCAGCCGAAGCAAAACTAACTCCAGTCATAAGCTCCTTGATGCTAAGAGTAGGGTCTAAATACGGAGGTATGGAC